>UMFR01079330.1_pt1 | contig 59313 bp, 47 predicted proteins | sample 1965041 | NCBI WGS metagenome assembly UMFR01 (sample SAMEA4836049, study PRJEB28245) | human gut metagenome | biome: gut microbiome; material: fecal sample | place: Denmark | collected 2008
AGGCATACCACGCCGTGCAGCAGCAATGCCGCCGCAATGGCTACGATGTTGTATTTCCTGTCTTCTTTCTCTTCCATCGTGTTATTGGTTGGTATGCGCTTCCGGCTGTCCGGCTTCTAACGATTGCCGGATGGCTTCTTTGCGCAGCATTTGGTCGTTGACCGATGCCGGTTTTGTGGCCAGCACCATTTTCAGATTGTGGCGGGCTGTCAAGTCGAGCACTTCCACGATTTTTCCGTAGGGAACCGCTTCATCGGCATACAGGGCTATGAATTGCGTCGAATCCTGTTTCTGTGTGAGTTGCAGGAAGGCCAGCAATTGGTCTTCTGCAAGAGGTTGCGGCTCTGTCTCGCCGAACGAGGCATACAGGTTCTGGTCCTTGTCTATATACACCCTCGTCCCGGGTTTTATTGCCGTCTGCTCCGAACTTTGTGGCAGGTTGACTTCCAAGGCCGTAGGGAATACGAGCGTTGAAGTCACCATGAAGAATATGAGGAGCAGGAATATGACATCGGTCATCGATGCCATACTGTACGTGGCAAGCAGTTCATTTTGACGTTTCAATGCCATTTCCGTATGCTTTTTATTTGGATGCCGGCTCGTTGAGCAGGTCCATAAATTCCATAGTCTTGTTTTCGAGCTGGTTCATCACGTGGTTGACACGTGCCGAGAGGTAGTTGTAGGCGAACAGCGCGATGATTCCCACGATAAGTCCGGCGACTGTGGTCACCAACGCTTCATAGATGCCGTTTGCGAGGACGCTGATGTTGGCGTTGTTGCCTGCGCTTGCCAGTGCGAAGAAAGCTTTCACCATACCGGTCACCGTGCCGAGGAATCCGAGCATCGGAGCTCCTGCCGCTGTGGTGGCAAGCCATGTGAAGCCTTTCCCGAGCTTGGCTACTTCGATGTTGCCTACGTTCTCTATGGCCACAAGCACGTCGTTCATCGGGCGGCCTATGCGCGAAATGCCTTTCTGGATGAGGCGGGCGTAGGGAGTAGCCGTCTTTTTGCAGAGCAGCTCGGCGCTTTCGATTTCGCCGTCGTGGATATAGTCCTTTATGCGCTTCATGAATGTGTCGTCATCCTTTGCGGCCTTGCGTATCACGAGCCAGCGTTCTATGAATATGTAGATGCTCACTAATGAGAGCAGTACTAACGGTATCATTATTATGCCGCCTTTGAGACACAAATCCCATACCGACAGTTCGGCGGTGGCTGCGGTTGCCGGTGCTGCTGTGGCTTGCGCCGGTATCAACGAAAGAATTGAATCGAGTATCATAATCAGATCATTTAATATTCAGGGGCAAAGATAGTGAAAGGCGAGCGCAGAAGCAAATGAAAACGGAGTTTTCAGATTTGATTATGCCGAGCCGCATCCTGTCTTATGCAAAGATGCTGAAAGGCGAGCGCAGAAGCAAATGGTTTATTTTGTTTTGCAATACGCCGGAACATGCGGGTTGTGCCAAAATAATTATGTCTTGTCAGACAATTTTTAAATCTCTGAAATTAATTAAGCCGTGTTCAGTACTGTTGTTGCATTGTTCTCCATCGTATATTACGGTGGAATGGGCTATTTTATCTCCGAACAATTTTTTTATATAATTGATGCTTTTGAAATATTCCGGGGTGAATGTCTGCGCTGATTTTATCTCGTAGGCATCGAGCTTGTCGCCGTTGCTGCATACGAGGTCAACTTCATTGCCTGATTTGTCTCGATAAAAATATATGTTGGAATCCTTTCCTCTGTTGTATCTGCTTTTGACTGCTTCATTGATTACCATATTTTCAAACAGGTTTCCACGTAATGGATGGGTGCTTAGTTGGATTTCATTTTCTATATTCAGGAGGTAGCATGCTAATCCTGTGTCATAGAAATAAAGCTTGGGGGTCTTTACTAAGCGTTTGCCGATATTGGTGAAATATGGCGGGAGTTGATAAGCAATGTAGGATGCAGAGAGTAAGCTCATCCAGCTTATGACGGTGTTGACGGATACTCCTGTTTCATTGCTTATGTTCGAGGCGTTGAATTCTGTACCTATCCTTCCTGCACATAGGCGGATAAACTTTTGGAAGGTGGTCATATCCCTTATGTTTATAATTTGTCTCACATCACGTTCCACATACGTGGTATAGTAATTTCTATAGAATGTGTTTCTTGGGAATCCGTTGACTGACCATAGTTGAGGATAGCCGCCGCTTAGTATCAGTGCGTCTGTGCCTATATGTTGGATGATGTCTCCTAATTCATTGAGAGACAGGGGCAGCAATGTGAGAACTGCCGTTCTGCCTGCGAGACTCTGTGTGATGTTTTGCAAGAGTGAAAAGTTGCTGCTGCCTGTGAGAATGAAATTTTTATCGCGATTCTCGTCAACTATTACTTGCAGAAGGGAGAACAGTTCAGGATAATTGTGTATTTCGTCTATTATTATGTCGTGTTTGTCTCTTAGGAATTTTTTTGGGTCTATTTTTATATTCTCCAAAACTTCGGCGTCTTCCAAATTGAAATACTCATAATTCGGGAATAGATTGTGGCATAATGTGGTTTTGCCGGATTGCCTTGGACCGGTAATAGTAATTATGGGATAAAACTTCTTAAGATGGATAATTTCTTCTGCCAACTGTCTGTATATCATCTTTATAATATATAAATGGACAAATTTTCAATTCAACTGAATATTTGTCCGTAAAATTAGTATTTTAATTCCTTTTTTGCAAAAACAGTTTTTAGAAATTATACCCTAACGATACGTTCCAGCAGCTGTTGTGGAATTCCAAGCGTGGCGACCCGAAATTCTGCTGCGCTATGTTTTTCAGGCCTCTTTGGTAGTATACGCCTATGAAATAATGCTTGAAGAATGTGAGGCCAGTACCTATTTTCAATCCGAGATCCGATTTCTTAACGGCGAGGAAGTCCTTGCTGCCGGCATCGAAATAGCCTGTTTCGGTATTTGCCGTGTCGAATATCAGCTCGCTGTTCTCGTCGCCGAACGCTATGTAGGAGTGCTGCTTTTTCTTTCCTCCCACTCCTATGGCATAGTACATTCCAAAGTCGAGTTGGCTTACCACATCGGGCAGGATGTTGAATTTCAATGAGAGCATTACCGGTATGTGGAGGTAGTTGAAGCGCGCGTTGACAAACATGCTGCCCATATAGTCCTCGTTTGTGTCGGCAGCCATAAGCGAGCAGTCGAAACCGCGGTTTTCCCAGAAGAATCCTGTTTGTATGGAAAGGAACTGGCGCAGGTAGAGGTCTACCGAACCGCCTAATTGCCCGCCTGTGCGCCAATAGAAATTGTTCTGTATCATTTCCGGCTGTGCCGACAGGTAATTATTGTCGAGACCTGACGAGTTGAGGCCGGCACGCAAGCCGAACGATATGAATTTCTCGGGGCGCGAGGTGTCTAAAAACGGCTTTTGGGCGTATGCGGCCGTCGACATGGCGGCTATGGCACAGAGCAATATCAGTAGTTTCTTCATAAATCGGGAAGTGCTTTTAATTGTTTGCGAAATTACGAAAATTGTTTTATTCCCAGTGTCCTATTTGTCGCAAAACTTGACATTTCGGCCTTTTCCCGCATCAATCAACGCGTGTTCTATGCCGCTTACCGATTGCGGCGACGCTATTATCTCGCGGCTGCTGTCGATTATGTAGAATGCCGGCAGGTAGGAGAAGTCGTAGTCGGCTATTCCGTAGATGCTCATTGCAGGGTCGATGCATTCCTTCCATTGCCGCCGCGGCTCGCGTCGCAACCATCCTTTCCGGTCGCTGCCCACATACACGGAGAGCACCGTCAGCCGTCCGTCGGCTATGGCGCTGCCTATGACCGCCGATGAAGCTATGCTGTCGCCGGCTTCCTCGCAGATGTCGCAGTCGATATTTGTCAGGTAAAGCAATGTCAGCGGAGTGCGCAGGCTGTCGAGGCTGTAAGTGCCGCCCTCGCGGGTCTCCATGTCGAAATCCGGCGCTTGCCGGGAAAACGCCATTGTAGTGGCAAGCAGTGCCATGAATGTTACTATCCATTTCATAATCGCAAAATTACGGAATGGTTTCCGGATTTGCAAACCGCGGATAGTGAGCCTTACGGCTCAGGTTATGGGTTAATGTGTGATGTTGCTGTTTACCGGCACAATGCCAGCCCCGTGGAGCCTGTTGTTGCGTAACACGCGGCCTTAACCGTGGGTAGAGTTGTGCCGCCGCTCCGCGGCTTTTTTCAAATAACCTGTAACCCATAACCTGTGGCGATAGCCACAATAACCCATAACCTTGCAGCAAGGCTGCAAGGTTATTTCAGGCGGAGCGATTCGATGTACGACTGTTGCGGCGTGCAGTTGCGGTGTTTGCAGTTTTCTATGAAATCGGCCATCGCTTTCAACGCCGTTTTCTGGTCGGGACGCGCTTCCTGTATCTTTTTGTACGACGAGCGGTCAGATTCGGCGAACTTTATTATCAGATCCCAATTTTCAGGCTTGGCGATGCTCATCATCGTTTCGCCTCCCATTTTCTTGTACGGCCAGAAAGTGTAGCCTATGTTGTTGTCGATAAACACTTTCGTGAACGCGCTTTGCCATTCGTCGGTGTTGTGGCCTGTCTCGCCCATATACATCGGCAAGCCTGTCTTGTCGCGGAAAGCTATTATCTGGTCGATGAACTTGGCCGTAGGCTCGCCTCCGTAGCGGTGGCAGGTGAACATGATGTTGTCGTCGAAAGTCCAGTCGGTGAAAAACTCGAACGAATTGTTCCATTCCGCGCCGCCAATCAGTATTATGTGGTTGCGGTCGGCCTTGCGTATCTCCACGGTGCATTCTTTGTAGATTTCCACAAGCCGCTTTTTCAATTCCTCTTTGTTCTCCCAATAGTGCGGAATCGGCTCGTTCATTATCTCGTAGCCGAGTATCACCGGCTCGTCCTTGTAGCGTTCGGCTATGCCGCGCCATATCTTGTAGAGGAGTTCCTGACTCCTGCGGCTCTTGAAAAGCCATGGGTAGCCGTAGCTGTCGTCGATGTTGTCGCCTGTTTGTCCGCCGGGAGCGTCGTGCATGTCGAGTATCAGGTAGAGTCCTGCCTCGCGGCACCATTCAACCACGTTGTCGATGCGCTTGTAGCCGTCCTGCGACGAAGTGAGTCCCATATAGTCCTCGTCGGTGAAAAGTTTGTAGTGCAACGGCAGGCGGATGGTGTTGCAGCCTGTTGACTTTATGAACATTATGTCGTCCTTGGTCACATAATTGTCTTTGAACTTTTTCCAAAAGTCGGCTGTCGCGTCGGGTCCGACGAGCTGGCAGAACATTTCGTTGATGAAATGCGCGGAATTGGTGTTGTGGAAACCGAACATATAGCCTTCCGGATTGAGCCAGTTGCCGAGGTTTGTGCCTTTGATGAACAGGCGTGTGCCGTCCGGGTTACGGAGATTTGTGCCGTCGATTGTTACGAATTGTGCGTTTGCCGTGGCAATGGCGAGCATCGCGATGGCGCATAAAATCAATTTTTTCATTTGTCAGTGGTTTTTTCGAGGTTTATATCAGTACAAAGATAGAGAAAGGTGAGCGCAGAAGCAAATGAAAACGAAGTTTTCAAATTTGATTGTGCCGAGCCGCATCCTGTCTTATGAAAAGATAGCGAAAGGCGAGAACAATACAAAAAGCTTGCTTAATTAAGGTAGAATTAAGGTAGCTGAGTTGCATGATAATAGTCGTGAGCATCGGGATGTCTCCCTCTGTTTGCGGAGCGGAGTGTAGCAAATAGGGGGAGTACGGCAGAGCCGGGAGGGGGTTGACCAATCACTGCGAGCAGTGAAATCCCCGCACACTGTCTGTTTTCACCGCAAGGCGGTGAATCGTGCAACCCCTCCGTCACTTCGTGACACCTCCCCTATTTGCAGAGCAAACAGAGGAGGACACCGTTTATGTAGCCTGCCACGCAAAATGGCATCAAACCCTTTTGTGACAAAAAACGGCGGCATGGGCGCGATGCCTGTACCGCCGTTGGATTGAAACTCTTACGCTTCTGTCGCATTACAATGCCTTGAGCATGACTTTTTCAACGATTGTGCATCCGTTGGCTGTGGTCTGCTTGCGGATATAGAGACCGTTTTCAGCCGGCTCGCTGATTTCCACGCCCTGTAAGTTGTAGTAGGTGGTCGCAACGATTTCGTCATCGGAAGCAATGCCTTCAACACCTGCCTCTTCTCCCGATTTCTTCAGGGTTACGGTGAGAGTTTCCGGAGTCTGCGGCACGTCGATAGTCACCACGCCGTCCTCTACCTCCACAGGAGTTTCGCCGTAGGTTACCGATTCGATTGTCATATTGTCGGCCGGAGTGATGGTGATTGTGGTGTTGCCCTCATAGACCGGAAGCATGCCCTCTGCGGCTTCGCCAAGCTCAGTCGAAACAGTAGCCTCGCCGCCCTCTACGGCAACCGGCATCTGCGTTGTCAGCACCTCTATGGCCATCGTGCTGTAAGGTTTTGTCGCTTGGTATGCCTCCAATGCCTCTTTTAGCACTTTGAACGTGATATGGTTGTTGTATTGGTTTTCCTGATAGAATGTGGCATTACTGTTCTTCTCGTAATCGTTTTCTGAGGCCACTGCCGTCGGAGGAACTGTGTTACGGCAAGTCAGAGTACGTTTGTAATCTTTGCCTTCTTCCGTCCCATTGAAATCGGTAGCTACGAAAAATGCTTGTTTCGGAAGTTCTGTCACTGTTGCCGGAATCGTGAAATCAGTCAACGAATACGCATATCCGAAAATTCCTTCTGGCAAAGTCGTAGCTTCCGGGTCAAACCATTCAGTAAATGTCACTTTCGAGCCATTGAAAGCAGAGACACCTACGCTTTCTATAGCTTCAGACCATTCGCTGAACGCTGCGCCGGAGCTTGCGAAAGCCGAACGGCCTATTGCTTTCAAGCCAGCCGGCATTTCCGACACTGTTATTGCCTTGCATCCATAAAAGCCGTAGTCCTTTACTTCGACAAGACCAGCCGGAAGTTCGCTGAACGTCACGTTCGGACAGTCGCGGAATACTTCATTTTGGATTGTCTTTACGCCGGAAGGAATTTTGGAGATTTTCAGATTAGTGCAGCCTTTGAATGCGCAATACCACATAGCCGTGATTGTTTCCGGCAAATTGACTGTCTCCAATTTTTTGCAACGGGCAAACGCCCCGCCGCCGATTTTCACAAGCCCTTCGGGAAGAGTGACAGTGACGAGTTCTGCCATGTCGCGCAATGCGCCGGCATTGTCGCCGTAAGTGTTGCCTGAGGGAACACCGTTTTCTTTCAGCGTGGCTTCCGAGAGGTCGAGATTCTGCAATGTGGCAGACAAAGCCTTGCGGAGGGCGTTAAAGTCGGTAAGGTTCATTTCCGCCGGTGTTTCAGTGTCGGCAGCCGTTGCGCTGACAACTTTCAGCGATGTGACTTGGTCGGCGGTCAATTGTGCCTCTGCCAAGGCGGCATTCAGTTCCGTCTCGAAGTCACCGGCCGTCGAGTGGGTCACTGTGAGTTCTTCCGCCATTACCGGTGATGCGAGCAATGCGGAGAACGCTATTGTAAAGAATAAATTTCTCATAATGTCCGAATTTTTAAAGTGCGGTTAAATTAGTTATGAGGTATAGGCTATGTGCCCCATAACCATATAACCTCATAACCTTTTAACCTGCGGCAATAGCCGCGTCACATTACATTACAACCATTTTCTTGGTTGCGGAACTATTGTTGTCAGTAGCTTTAACTATTACTATTCCCTTTGCAAGGTTGTCTTTGCTGATTGTCACGTTCTCGCCGCGTGCGTTGTAGAGCAGCTTGCCATCAACAGAGTATACAGCCACGTCCATAGTGTCGCCGTTGCTGTTCGTAACTACGATTTCAGAGCCGTTGGAGATGAAAGCGATGTTGCTGTTCTCGCCAGTGGTGATTGTCTCGACACCTGCATTCAGGCCGTTGTACTCGAATGCGCCGATGTCCTTCTTGCCGTTGCTTGCCTTGCCGCGCACGTCGGTGGCCGGGATGAAGTTCTCCACAGCGTCGTCGATTTCAGCGTAGCTGTCAAGACCTGCATTCACGAGCGGGCTGTTTTGGCTGAGGATTGCGAGATAAGGCACTTTCGAGTCAGGATCGTCGGTCGTGAGCTTGGTGTTCACCCCGAGAGCCGCCATCGAAACTTGGCTTGTAGTGCCGATAGTGTTGTTGCAAGCAGCAGCCTCGGTAGTAAGACCCGGTTCCAAGATGTTCTCGTTCACGCCGCGTTCGCCGCCGTAGAGGATGTTGTTGTAAGCCTGAATCTGTCCCAAATTGGCATCTGTGGTGTATTCGGAAAGGATTGTGGCTTTGTCTACGTAAGCGAAGTTGTTCACGAAATATACCGGAGCGTTCTGGAAATAGAGGCGGAATGCGCCGTCGCCGTAGAATGTGCTGTTGGTGATGTAGGTCTCGCAATTTTCACCGCCTGTGATGTCGATAGCTGCTTGATATTGGGTGTCGCCTGCTGTATTGTTGATAAAAGTACAGTTGGTGACAACAAGTTTCTGTGTGAAAGAGTATTTTCCGTTGTTGGCATTGTCGTAGGTAGATATTGCCGTACCTTGTCCTCCTACTGTAAAATTATTGTTGGCAAATGTGCAGTTCTCTACTATGAGTTCGCCTTTTGCGCCGTTTACATCATCGAATTTACCAGCTTGCACCACTGCCGCTCCTTGAGCTCCGCCGCCGATTGCGTAGTTGCCGTCGAAATAGCTGTTGCGGATTATTACAGAACCGGCACGTCCGAGAATCGCGCTACCGCCCGAGCCGGATTCGTTGTGGATGAAACGGCAGTTCTCCACTTCAAGACTTTCTCCGTCGAAGAAAATTGCACCGCCACCAAAGTAATCAAATACACGGCCGTTCTCGAACGTAATGCCTTCGAATTTCATATTAGAACCTGCACGCCCCAATACGATGCGGTTGGCTTCTCCGCCTTCGTTGCCCGGAAGCTCGTCGCCAAGCAAAGTGGTGTTGTCGCCGATTACTGTCACGATTTTGTTTTCTCCGAAGTTAAGGCTGCCGATTAAGAATTCGGCATCCTTTTCCAAGTGGATGATAGCCTCTTCGTTCTCTGCAAGGCTTAATACGGCCATTTCGGGAGTGGCGAACGGCTCGGCTTCTGTACCCGGGTTGGCATCGTCGCCGTTCGGGCTTACCCAATACTCTACTGCTGCAAACGAAGGCACTGTGCCAAGCATGCATGCAGCCATTGTCGAAAGTAAAAATTTCTTGTTCATAGTAATAAATTATTTAAAATTTGGTAGTTAATATTTCAGTTGATTACATTACAACGATTTTCCTTGTTGCAGAACTGTTGTTGTCAGACGCTTTGACAATTACTAAGCCTTTTTCGAGATTGCTTTTGCCGATTGTCACGTTCACGCCGCATGCGTTGTAGAGCAGCTTGCCGTCAACAGAGTAGGCTGCCACTTCCATATCTTCGCCTTTGCTGTTCGTAACCACTATTTCAGAACCGTTGGAGATGAAAGCGATGTTGCTGTTATCGCCTGTAGTGATTGTTTCGACACCTGCATTCAGACCGTTGTACTCGAATGCGCCGATGTCCTTCTTGCCATTGCTTGCCTTGCCGCGCACGTCGGTAGCCGGGATGAAGTTCTCCACCTCGCCGTCGATTTCGGCGTAGCTGTCAAGACCTGCGTCGACAAGCACGCTGTTTTGGCGGAGAATGGGCAAGTAAGGCACTTTAGAGTCGGGGTCGTCGGTCGTAAGTTTTGTGTTCACCCCGAGAGCCACCATCGTTGCTTGGCTTGTAAGTCCGATAGTGTTGTTGCAGGCAGCCGCCTCGGTAGTCAGTCCGGGTTCCAAGATGTTCTCGTTCACGCCGCGCTCGCCGCCGTAGAGTATGTTGTTGTAAGCATGAATCTGTCCCAAATTGGCATCGGTGGTATATTCTGAAAGGATAGTGGCTCTGTCCACGTAAGCGAAGTTGTTCACGAAATAAACCGGTGCGTTCTGGAAGTATAAGCGGAAAGCTCCGTCGCCGCCGTAGAATGTGTTGTTGGCTATGTAGGTCTCGCAATTGTCATAGCCGCAGATGTCGATTGCAGCTTGGTAAGGGTCGCCTGATGTGTTGCTGATGAAAGTGCAGTTGGTCACTTTCAGGTATGTTGTGTAGGAGCGTCCTTCCCCTTTGTTGTATCCTTTGTCGAAAATGTCGATGGCTGTGCCTTGTCCGCTCAGCACGCTGTTGTTGGCAAATGTGCAATTTTCCACGACGAGAGAGCCGCGCAATCCGTTTTCTTCGTCAAAGACTCCGGCTTGTACAATGGCTCCGCCGCGTGCGGCATAGCCGATGGAATAGTTGTCCTCGAAGTAGCTGTTGCGCACAATCACCTCTTCTGCGCTGGCGCAGATTGCGTTGCCGCCCGAACCCGATTCGTTGTGGATGAACTGGCAGTTGTTGACTTCGAGGGTCTCGCCGGTGAACCCGATGGCTCCGCCGCCGAGATATTCTATTTGGCGTCCGTTTTTGAAGATGATGCCCTCTACATAGAGGTTAGTGCCTGCGCCGCCGTCAAGGATGCGGTGGGCCGTGCGGTTAGTCCCCTGTGGAAGCGGGTCTTTCTCTGCAAGGAAAAGGGTGTTGTCGCCTATGAGGCGGATGGTCTTGTTTTATCCTGCTTCGAGCTTGCCAATAAGAAATTCGGCATCTTTCTCGAAATGGATTATTGTTTCCTCGCCTTCGTTGGCCATCAAGATGGCCATTTCCGGTGTGGCATACGGCTCGGCTTCAGTGCCGGCATTGGCATCGTCGCCATTGGGGCTTACCCAATATTCAACGGCCGCGAATGAAGGCATGGTGCCAAGCACGGCAGCCGCTATGGTTGAAAATAAAAATTTCTTGTTCATAGTAATAAATTATTTAAAATTTGGTAGTTTGATATTTTTTATTGGAATACACGTACGTAGTCGATATAGTAGGTCATAGGAAGAGATGTTATATCAATTCCTTGCTGTCCTCCCCATCCGCCACCGAAAGCGAAGTTGAGAATCAGGTAGAAATCCTTGAAATATGGCCAACCGCGCCATGAATTCGTTCCTGTACGCGAAATAGCCCATTTGCGCTGGTTGTCGACAAGCCAGTATATGCGGTCTTTTTCCCACACGAGGGAATACACGTGGTAGTTGTTGGCAAAATCCAGCGTAACTGGCGATCTGTAGTAGTGGTGGTATTTGTTGTTGGCACCGTTTTGCTCTGCGCAGTGGGCTGTGAAATACACTGCTTGAGGGTCGTAGCCCACATGCTCCATAATGTCGATTTCCCCGCTGTTGGGCCATGCGCCGAATGCATCGTCATTGGGCATCAGCCAAATGGCCGGCCATGTGCCGCGGCTTGTCGGGAGCTTTGCGCGCACATCGACGCGGCAATATGTCCACTTTGCCTTGTCGCGGGTATGGACACTGCCTGATGTTATGTGCAGTTGTTCCTCTTTTGTCTCTTCGTTTTCTCCCTCGCCAATTTTATACTTAGAGTATTTTGTGGTGAGCAAATTTCCCTCATCGTCATAAAGAGGGTCGTTTATCAAGCAAACAAGGTTGAGATTGCCGTCTTTTAAAAAAGCATTCCTTTCATTGCTGCTGTAATATTGTTCCTCGCCGTTGCGGACATAGCCTATTTCGTATGACCATTTTTCAGGATTTGGTGCGCCTTCGCCGTTGAACTCGTCGTTGAACACCATCTTGGTGTAGCCTTCCGGAATCGGGATAATGGAAGTGACTACTTTTTCAGTGCCGAGATTGCCATTGTCGTCGACAGTCATGCGCCAGAACGTTCCGTCGGGTGACTGTTGCACGATTCCGGCAGCCGTTTTCGCATGCTGCGCGAACGGCACGGCGTTGAACGGCTGCTCGCCGCTCAGCGTGTAACCTTCGCCGCGGTCGATTTCAGTTTTCAGCTGCATCCCTGTTTTCGACCAGTCGATAAGGTCGAAAGAGCCGCTTTCCACTGTGCCGCGTCCTATCATCACGCCGAAGTTCCCATAGTTGTCGGTGGTGGCATCGTGGGTCTCGGAATATGCCGTGTTGCCTTCGCCGTCGACCACGCTCAGTCTGACGGTCAGTTCCTTACCGGCGGCGTAAGAGCCGTCGGAGTTCATGACCGTAGCCTGATACTGGAAAGCGTTGAGCGCATAGGCCGAAGCCGATGCAATCAGTAGTGAAGCTATTGCTGTGTATATCCTTTTCATCTCAGTATTATTTCTTTATTATTACTGCCGACTGCTGTCCGTAGCCGGAGATTACTGTCAATATGTATTCGCCCGCGGTCAAAGCCGAGCAGTCGACAGCCGTCTTGCCTGCCGCGCCTTTGCCGTTAAGCGCCTGTTTGCCGTCGAGCGTGCAGATTTGCCAATCATAGCTGCCGGATGAAGGATTTTCGATGGTAAGGGTTTCCGCTACCGGATTAGGATATGCCTTCACTTCCGGCATTTCGCAGTCGGAAACGATTTCGGATACGCCGCCCATATCGCCGGGGCGCAAAACGACGAAACCTTGGGCAACTATGGCGGCATCGTCGGACAATATGCCGGAGGCCACGCCCTCGATGCTCCACGCCACTCCGCCTTCTTCAACTGCGGCGGAGGTCAGCGAGCCGTCGGCGTGAACCGTTGCGGCCGCCGCAAGGAGCGATAATGCAATATACAATCTTTTCATAGCCATAGATTACTTCACTTCTTCAGTGCTAAGTTCCCCATTGTCGTCGATAGTCACGTTCCACTGTTTGCCGTTCGGTGAGGTGAGCACCACCTTTTCCGCGTTTCCGGCAAATTCAGCGTAAGGCACACTGAGCAGTTCTTGAGTTCCTATATTCTCGAAGCCTTCGCCCTTGTCCATCTCCACTTCCAAGAAGTACGGTCCGTCGGCCCAATTCAAATCCTGCAATGAAGTTTCACCGGCATCTCCCTCGCCTATATTAAGGTATACTATTCCCGATGCGGAGGTGGTGGCGGTGTGGGTCTCGCCGTAGAGGATTGTTCCGTCGGCCTCGCCCTGATGGATTCGGATATTGACGCTTACTTCCTTGTCTGCGAGGACAGCGCCGTTGCCGTCCCTGACGACAGCCTGCCATTTGAAAGAACCCGGCACCGCTGCCGTGGCCGAAACGCAAATCAAGAGACTTGCGGCGATTGTGTAGAATAATTTTTTCATACGTCAGATTTGTATTTTTTGTGATGTAAAATTATCTTGAATAATTCCGAAAGGCTTGTGTCCACATATCTAATGTTTTATTCTGTGGAGTCGGGCTTTCATAAATGTAGCTTATTCTTTAATTTTTGTAGCCGCCGGTTTTTTTACTGGAAAACACGCACATAATCTATCAGATATTCCTGCGGGAGCGCGGAGCGGTCAACCCCCTGTTGCCCTCCCCATCCGCCGCCGAAAGCGAAGTTGAGAATCAGGTAGAAATTCTGGTCGAACGGCCACGATTCCCAGTCGGCTCCGTTTTCCTTGTCGAGGGTGAACATCGGTTTTCCGTCAAGTATCCACGTAAGGGAGTCTTCCTTCCATTCTAGAGCGTAAATGTGGTATTCTCCATCGACATTAGCGCATGGGACGGCACGGTTTTTCTGTACTCCTTTTACGTGATTGTATTTTTCGGAGTGTGCCGCATAATGCACGTTCTCCGGTGCATAGCCGACGTGTTCCATAATGTCGATTTCCCCGCTTTTAGGCCAGTCGCCGTAAACGCTTTTTTCAGGCATCATCCAGATGGCGGGCCATGAGCCGAGGCACGACGGCAATTTGGCGCGTACTTCCACATAGCAGTACCGCCATGAGTGCTTGCCTTGCGTAGTAAGGCTTGCGGAGCTTACCGGACGCATTTCGCCGTCGATAGCCGCGCTGTCGTTGCGCGCCACAATATGGAGGTTGCCGTTTTTTATATATGTGTTTTCCTTGCGTGCCGCAGCGTAGTACTGCAATTCGCCGTTGCGGACATAGCCCTGTTCGTAACCCCATTTGCCGTTGTCGGGCATGCCGTCAGTGTCGAACTCGTCTTGGAATACGACTTTGCTGTAACCGTCGGGGATAATTACTTCCGTTTTTCCGGAAGCATCGGCACAAAACGCAAGAAGCGCGATGCAAGGGAATAAAAATTTTCTCATTTCCAATTGTGTGGTTATAGGTTTGTAAACAATGCAAAATTATCGTGGAATTATCGAAACCGCTTGCGTGAAAATCTCCAATGTTTTAGCTATGTAGTCACGACTTGCGTATATGTCGCATATTGTTGCATAAATGTAGCCGGGCGGCTTTTGGCTGCGTTTTTCGGCGTTTTGTGGGACACGAAATTGAAAATTTGCTAACTTTGTGTTGTAAATCCTTAGACAATGGTATTCTCGACAGAAATTGGATTCCTCAAAGGGCTGTGGCTGCGGCTGGAGGATTTGTTCAAATTCGTGTGGCATAAGACCAAGGCGGGTTGGAAATGGTATAAACGCACATATAAGGAAGCGCGCTGGTACAAGAGGGCAGGGATGCTCGCCGTCACTTTCGTTGTGTTGTTTTTCGTGTATCTCGGTATGGTCGACGTCAATTTCCTGTGGCTTTTCGGAAAATCGCCGGGAATTGATGCCATAGCGCATCCGAAGCAGGACGTGGCATCCATAATCTACAGCGACGACGGTGTGGTGTTGGGACGGTATTTCCGCGAGAACCGCCTGCCTGTCACCTACGACGAGATTCCCCCGATGCTTGTCAAGGCTCTTGTCTCGACCGAGGACGAACGTTTCTACAAGCATTTCGGCATTGATTTTCAGGGCGTTTTTGCGGCTGTGAAGGATATGGTGGTGCACGGCGATGCGCGCGGGGCGAGCACCATAACCCAGCAGTTGGTGAAAAATATGTTCAAGACGCGTACGGAGTACTCTACCGGTCTGCTCGGATATATACCGGGAGTGAGGATGCTCATAATGAAGACTAAGGAATGGATTACGGCCGTGAAAATCGAAATGTTCTATTCCAAGGAAGAAATTCTGACGATGTACTTCAACACCGTGGATTTCGGAAGCAACGCCTACGGCATACGCACGGCGGCGCAGACCTACTACAGCGAGAAACCGTCGGAGCTTACCACCGACCAGTGTGCGGTATTGGTAGGGATGCTGAAGGCTACCACTTACTATAATCCGCGCATAAATCCTGAAAACAGCCGCCACCGCAGGAATGTGGTGCTGAACAATATGTATACCCACGGCGTGATTACCAAAGCGGAGCGCGACTCCTTGTCTGCCCTTCCAATCACACTGAAATACAAAGTCACTACATCTTACGACGGCGACGCTCTCTATTTCCGCGAGGCTCTTGCCGACAGCATAGGGCAATGGTGCAAGGCCAACGGTTACGACCTTTACGGCGACGGCTTGAAAATCCATACCACCATCGACTCGCGGATGCAACGCTATGCGGAAGAGGCCGTTATGAAACACATGGAGCAGGTTCAACGTAATTTCAACGGAGACTGGGGCGGCACTAACCCATGGCAGGATGCTAACCATCAGGAGATTGAGGGTTTCATCGAGAACATTGCTAAACGCACGGAGGCCTACAAGCGGCTCACGAAGCATTTCCCGGACAATCCGGATTCCGTGGACTATTATATGAACTATCCGCACCACGTGAAGGTGTTCGACTACAAGGAAGGCACGAAGGACATGATGCTGAGTACAATGGACTCTATACGCTATATGGTGCGTTTCATGCACTGCGGATTCCTTGCTATGGAACCGCAGACTGGTAATATAAAGGCATGGGTCGGCGACGTGGATTTCGACCATTGGAAATACGACAAGGTGACAGCCCACCGGCAGCCCGGCTCGACGTTCAAGCTGTTCGTCTATACGGCTGCGATGGAGAAAGGGTTGTCGCCTTGCGACGAGCGAGTGGACCAATACCGGCAGTATGACGCTTTCGACGGCGACGGACAACCTGTGAAGTGGGCTCCGCGCAATTCCGAGGGCTATTATTCCGGCAGGTCGATGACTTTGAAATACGCTTTCGCGCGTTCCATAAATTCCGTGGCCGTGGCCGTGGGCGACGAGGTAGGCATCGGCAATGTGATTGACGTGGCCCGCCGCATGGGGGTGCATTCTCCGTTGCGCGCCACCCCTTCGTTGCCTCTTGGCGCTTCCGACGTGACGCTCTACGAGATGGTGAATTCTTATTGCACGGTGATGAACGGCGGAAGATACAATACCCCTTCGTTCGTGACCCGGATAGAGGACAGCAACGGGAAGGTGATTTACGAGCATAAGCCGGAACAGCGGCAGGCGATTTCCTACGAGTCGGCGTTCCTTATGCAACAGATGCTGCTCGCCGGCATGACCGAGCCGGGAGGCACTTCGATGGGGCTTTGGGGCTACGACATACACCGCTTCGACACTAATTTCGGCGGAAAGACAGGTACTACGAACAACAATAGCGACGGATGGTATGTCGGTGTGACCAAGAACCTTGTCGGCGGATGTTGGGTGGGCGGAGAATACCGCAGCATCCATTTCCGCACCGGCAGGATGGGGCAGGGCAGCCATACGGCAATGCCCGTATATGCCTATTTTATGGAAAAAGTGCTGAAAGACCCGTCGCTCAGCCGCTACCGCGGGAAGATTTCCGACAAGCCGGCTGTGCCTATCAACGGAAGGACGTGGAATTGCCACACGGTGTTGCCCCCGGACACATTGTCGACGGATTCGATTTCAGAGATGGTAGGCATCGAGGATTTCAACACGATTGTCGACGAGGATGAGGACGTTATTATAGAGGATGGCGAGTGATTTTCCCGCAAAATTCCGGTAATTTCACTGAAATTTCCAGTGCGCGCGATTTTTTTCGCAATTTTTCTGCCGGAAAATTTGGAGTGTCGGAAAATTGTCGTACCTTTGCATCGCTTTCCCAAAGAAAGGGCGTTTAGCTCAGCTGGTTCAGAGCATCTGCCTTACAAGCAGAGGGTCGGCGGTTCGAATCCGTCAACGCCCACACCAAGACCGCTTTTCAGCGGTCTTTTTTGTTTTCTGCCATTATGCGCCTGAACTGGCATCAACGTAAAATGGCTTGCATCCCGGCATAGTCAAGTTTGAAAACTGTGTTTTCACTTGCCTCTGCTCTCAATTTGGTATCTTTGGATAAGATAGGATGCGGCTCGGAAAAACAAATTCAAGCGAGCTTGATTGTTTTTCACTCGCCTTTCGCTATCTTTGCAAAAATTTCTTAATGGAGAGACAAATGGAAAGGAAAGTAAGAGTACGTTTCGCACCGTCGCCCACAGGCCCGCTGCATATCGGAGGTGTACGCACAGCATTGTTCAATTATCTGTATGCAAAACGCCACGGCGGCGACATTATATTAAGGATCGAAGACACCGATTCCAACAGATTCGTACCCGGTGCTGAAGACTATATCAACGAGGCTTTTGCATGGCTTGGAATAAAATTTGACGAAGGTGTGCGCGAGGGCGGAGCATACGGCCCTTACCGCCAGTCGGAACGCCGCGGCATCTACCGCGACTATGTGAAGCGTCTGCTTGACGCAGGCAAGGCCTACATGGCATTCGACACACCGCAAGAGCTTGAGGCGAAACGCTCCGAAATTCCGAATTTCCAATACGACGCCAAGACACGCGGCTCGATGCGCAACTCCCTGACGCTAAGCAAAGAGGAAGTGGATGCGCTTATCGGGAGCGGCGAGAAATATGTGGTGCGCTTCCTTGTAGAGCCCGACCGTAATGTGGTAGTCAACGACCTTGTCCGCGGCGAAGTTGTGATAAACTCGTCCGTGCTCGACGACAAAGTACTGTATAAATCGGCCGACGACCTTCCTACATACCATCTGGCCAATATCGTCGACGACCATCTGATGGAAATCACCCACGTGATACGCGGCGAGGAATGGCTGCCGTCGGCACCGCTCCACGTGCTTCTCTACGAAGCTTTCGGATGGGCGGACACTATGCCGCAGTTCGTGCATCTGCCGCTGCTGCTCAAGCCTGACGGAAAAGGCAAGCTGAGCAAGCGCGACGGCGACCGTCTCGGTTTCCCGGTCTTCCCTTTGGAATGGAAAGACCCGAAAACCGGCGAAATATCGTCGGGCTACCGCGAATCAGGCTATCTGCCGGAGGCCGTAATCAACTTCCTTGCCCTTTTGGGATGGAATCCGGGGACGGAGCAGGAAATAATGTCGATGGACGAGCTGATACATCAATTCTCGTTCGAACATTGCTCGAAATCGGGCGCAAAGTTCGACTTCGAGAAAGGTAAATGGTTCAATCATAAATATTTGCAGGAAGTGCCCGATGGTAAACTTGCGGAAATGTATATGCCTATTCTTGCCGGACACGGACACGCCGATGCCGACAAGGCGATGGTGACGAAAGTGGTGGCACTCGTTAAAGGCCGTATAAACTTCGTGCGCGATTTGTGGGAGCAATCGAAATTCTTCTTCGAGGCTCCGCAGGAATATGCAGAGAAGGACGTGCGTAAACGCTGGAAAGAAGGCATGCCGCAGATTATGGAAGAGCTCATATCCGTGCTCGACGGCATCGGCGACTTTTCGTCGGCCGCATGCGAGCCGATAGTGCTTGACTGGATTGCGGCCAAAGGCTACCATCTCGGCAACGTGATGAACGCTTTCCGCCTCACAGTAGTGGGCGAATGCAAAGGCCCGCACATGTTCGACATTACAGAAATTCTTGGCAAGGAGGAGACCATACGCCGTATACGGAAAGGCATAGAAAACATAAAAAGCTGCTAAACTGACATAAAAGGGGAATGAACATATTGTATAACATCGCCGTGGGGCTTTATGCGCTGGGCGTAAGGATTGCGGGCGTAAGAAACAGGAAAGCGAAGCTGATGGCCGAAGGCCAGCGTCGTACTCCCGGTATTATGAAAGAGCAAATCGACCCGGAAGTGCCGTACGTATGGATACACGTATCTTCTCTCGGCGAGTTCGAGCAAGGCCGTCCGTTAATAGAGATGATAAAGAAAAACACTCCCGGAAAAAAGATTCTGCTTACGTTCTTTTCCCCATCGGGCTATGAGGTTTGCAAGAATTATGGGCTTGCCGACGTGATATGTTATCTGCCTTTCGATTTGCCCCGCAACGTGAGGCGGTTTCTCGACAGCGTTAATATTGAGAAAGCGGTTTTCGTGAAATATGAGTTTTGGGGAAACTATCTTTCGGAATTGAAGAGGCGCGGCATACCTACTTACATAATATCCGCCATCTTCCGGCCGACACAGGCTTTTTTCAAACCTTACGGAGGGATGTTCCGCAAGATGCTGCGCTGCTACGACACGCTGTTCGTTCAGGACAAGGCATCGGCCGACCTGTTGGCCTCGATAGGCGTAAGCAACACCGTAGTTGCCGGCGACACGCGTTTCGACCGTGTTTCCGACATACTCGACAACAAAATAGATTTTCCGGCAATAGAATCGTTCTCTCGCGGGCAGTTCACTCTGTTTGCAGGCAGTTCGTGGGAGCCTGACGAAGAATTTCTCATACCTTTCTTCAACTCCACACCGGAGATGAAGATGGTGGTTGCTCCTCACGAGATTTCTCCGGAAAGAATCGCCGGAATCAAAGAAAAGCTGAAACGCAAGACCATACTTTATTCTGAGGCCACGCCGGAAACTGCGGCGGAAGCCGACTGCCTGATAATCGATTGCTACGGCATCCTTTCGAAATGTTACCGGTTCGCTTCTGTAGCCTATATCGGCGGCGGATTCGGCGCGGGAATCCACAACATCAACGAGGCTGCCGTCTATGGCATTCCTGTGATTTTCGGCCCGAATTACCATAAGTTTAAGGAAGCCCACGATTTGCTTAGGCTTGAGGGGGCGTTTACGGTCAACAATGGAGAAGATTTTGCCCGGATAATGAAGCGGTTGCTGACCGACGGGCAATATCTCACGGAGCATGGGAAAATAGCGGGAAACTACATCCGTGACAACATCGGCGCGACGGAACGCATCTACCGCACCATTTTCTGAGAATGTTATGCGCGGAGACGTTTGCGCATTGCGACGGCGGTCACGACCGACGTGAGGAATCCGACCAACGCTACGGCGGCAAGAACTATCGCCACATCCGTAAATTCCACGGCTACGGGATAGCTGTCGATTAGTAGTGTGCCTGAATCGGAATTCATTTTGATTATCCCGAAATATTGTTGTATGAGGCATAGCGTGACGCCAAGCACAATCCCCGCTATTGCCCCTGTGAGGGAAATAAGCCAGCCTTCTGTCAGGAATATGTCGGTTATCATTTTGTTGTCGGCTCCCATGGAGCGGAGCGTATAGATGCTTTGATTCTTTTCGATTATCAGGATGGCCAAGGTGCTTATTACGTTGAACGATGCTATTATCAATATGAATCCCAAAAGGAGGAATGTAATCCACTTTTCCACATTTATCATTTTCAGTGAATTGCTGTGCTGCATGAGCCTGTCTTGCACGGTGTAGCTGTCGCCTAATGTTTTTTGCAGATTGTCGCGCGCGGTGGCAGCGTCCGTCCCATTTTCCAACCCTATTTCTATGGCGGTGGCTTGTGTGGGATAGTCGAACAGCTTGCGGGCGAACTCTATTGGGACAATGGCATAATTCATGTCGTATTCTGTCTGCTCCACTTCGAAAACTCCGGAAATGAATGTGCTTCCGCTGCGGAACGCTGTCATCGGGATGGCCGGGTTCACTGCCCCTTTGCGTTTCGGTGTATATATTTCCAATGGCATGTAATATCCCGGATGGGCTTCAAGGGCTACGGCCGTGCCTACGCTGACCACTGCGAGCGGATTGCCCTGCATTTCGAGCAGGTATGTGCCGTCGGGTTTTACGAGCGACGCTATTTCCGTAAGGTTGCCGTATTCTTCGGTCACTCCTTTCAATGTCACCGGCAGTTGCTTGTCGCCATAGACGGCAAGCGCGTTGTCGGTAATCGTGGGGATTGCCGTGTGTATGCCTTTGACGCTTTTGATTATGGAAATCACGCTGTCGGCTTTCTCGATGGCTTTGCCGTGCGCGGCAATCACTCTTAGCTCGGGGTCAAGCCTTGAAAGATTGCCGTTTACAAGATTCGAGAAACCGTTGAACACCGATAGCACGCACACCATGGCCATTGCCGTCACGGCTACCGCGCATACCGATATTGCGGAAATGACGTTTACGGCGGTATGCGATTTCTTTGATGTGATGTAGCGTAAGGCTATCCGTAGCGGCAGCTTGCTCATCGGTCGGCGGATTGTTATTCTTCGGAGTTAGTTGTCTTGTTGCTCTTCGCCGTCCGGACTCTTGCGGTGCAGGGCGGTATCTTGTTTCAGAATGTTGTCTATATGCTCGATATAGTCGAGTGAATCGTCGATGAAGAATGAGAGTTCCGGAATCTTGCGCAGTTGGAACCGTACTATTTTGCCAAGCTCGTAGCGTATTGTCCGGGCGTTGCTGTTGATGTTTTTAAGTATTTCTTCCGCGCGTTCCGAAGGGAAGATGCTCAGGTAGCCGCGGGCTACGCTCAAATCGGGGGATATGCGCACCGCGCTGACCGACACCAATACGCCGCCCATGGCAGCTGTCTGTCGGCGGAACATTTCGCTCAGCTCTTTCTGCAACAGTCTTGCTATTTTAGCTTGTCTTGTACTTTCCATCTTGTTCTTCTTTTGTTTCAATCACAAAGTTACGCAAAACTTCCGCATTACCCCAATTCCTTCCGTAAAAGTTGCACAGGCGGAAGTTTTGACCCATCTTTGCGGCGCAGCCGTTGTAGGTGGCATGAGCCGTCACATTTGGCTTCCGCCGGATGATTCGCAGCCTGTTGCCACGATGGCTTCGGCGAGTGCCGTGCCGCCGTCGAGCGACGGACAAAACTCTGTCAGCACGCGGAACATGGCTGCTCCGTATCTTTCGATGCCGTCGCGGAGAGTGTTGAGCACGCACACGTCTCCGGCAATGCCGCAGATGTCGATTCTTTCGATGCCGTTGCCGCGTATCAGCCTGTCCAGTTTTTCAGCCGACAGGGCGTTCTTGAATATCGAATATTCATCAGCGTCTTTCGATGTCCCTTTTCGCAGCACGGTCACTGCTCCTTTGGTAGTGAAAAGAGGCTTTATAAGAGTCTGGCAGATTGCTGCGCCGGCGGTGTTCTGCACGCAGTGCATAGGCCATTCGCCGCCGTTCTCTGTGAACGAGCAGTGCTGGTATGGATGCCAGTCGGTGGTGACAACCTTGAATTCATATTCCCTGTCCGTTTCGCGGATGTAGTTAGCCAATGCTTCCATTTTCTCCGCCGCTCCGGGGACTGGCAATGTGCCGCTGATGAAATCAATCTGCGGGTCAACAATCAATAATAACCGTTTCATTATCGCGTGATTTATGGGCAAAGATACTTCTATGATGGGAAAGTCCTTTCATATTTCAATTATTTATTATACTTTTGCTTTATAAAACGGACAGAATGGGAGTGAAAATCCACAGGGAAGGCGCAAACATAATCTTCGCGCTGCTGTTGATACTCGTGGTAATCTGTATGTCGGCGTTCCTTTTTGTGCGGCCGATAACGATACCATGGGTGCTGACGGTGGTGTCGTTTGTCGTGTTTATGCTGGTGCTTAATTTTTTCCGCTCCCCGCGCCGTAATTTCAAAGGTGAAAGGGACAATGTCGTGGTATCGTCGGCCGACGGAAAGGTCGTGGCTTTGGAGGAGGTCTATGAAGACGAGTTCCTGCACGGCAAAGCCATACAGCTTTCGGTATTCATGTCGGTTTTCAACGTGCATGCCAATTGGTTCCCGGTTGACGGGAAAGTGCTGGAGAGCAAGCACCACGCCGGACGGTTCCGTGCCGCCTATCTTCCCAAATCGAGCTTGGAGAACGAGCATTCCTCGATACTCATCGACACTGCCAGCGGCCACCGTATCCTTGTGCGCCAGATTGCAGGGGCGATAGCGCGCCGCATAGTGACCTACGCCCATAAGGGCGGAAAAGCGAACCTATCGAAGCATCTCGGGTTCATAAAATTCGGTTCGAGGGTCGACATATTCCTGCCGCTTGATGCGGAAATACTCGTGAAAATCGGTGACAAGACTATGGGAGGGATAACCCCGATAGCCAATCTTAAAAATCTGAACATAAATGAAAATCCTGCGTCTGATAAAAAGTAACGTCCCGAACACCATTACGTGCCTCAACCTGCTCAGCGGGTGCATTGCCACGGTGTTCGCTTTTCATTATGATACATTGTACGGCAGCCTGCGGGGCTATGAGATGGCTTTCATATTCATCGGTGCCGCAACGCTTTTCGATTTTTGCGACGGGCTTGCCGCACGGCTTCTTCACGCCTATTCGGCATTGGGTAAAGAACTTGACTCGCTTTCCGACCTTGTGAGTTTCGGGCTTGCTCCCGCCACGCTGATTTACAGCACTATGGCGGCCAATGATGCCGGATGGCTGGCTTATCTGGCGTTCATTGTAACTGTGTTCGGCGCGTTGAGGCTCGCGAAATTCAACATCGACGACCGCCAGACATCGTCGTTCATCGGCTTGCCGATTCCTTCTAACGCCATATTCTGGATAGGGTGGATTGCTTGGGTCAATCAGCACGGTTATCCGGGCAGTTTGGTCATGGTGCTGCTCATTTTGGCGTTGTCGCTGCTGATGACGAGCCGTATGCGTATGTTCTCGCTGAAGGTGAAGACGCTCGACTGGCGGTGCAATGTCCGCCGTTACGCCCTGCTTTTGGGCGCGGTGCTGTTCCTGATAGTCGAAGGCCTGTCGGGACTTGCGTGGACGATAGTGTTTTATATCGTGCTTTCAGCCACTGCCCGCAAGGATGAACAATATTGAGCCGGCAGTGTTACTATAAAAAAGAATAAAAAGAATACGAAGTGGGAGGTTTTTTAGGTTTCTTATTCCTTTTGCTGCTGGTGGTGATACTGGTGCCGTTGTTGCGGATATTCACTGCTGCCTACAATTTGCGGCGCCGTTTCAAGCAGGCCACGGGGCAATTCCGTGAACGTCAGGGTAGAAATGGCAGTCAGCGACAGCAGCAGACTCAGAAAGAGAAGATATTCACCAAGGATGTCGGCGAATACGTGGCGTTCGAGGAGATAAAGATAGACGAGGATGAATTTTCGCGTCGCCGTGAGGCAGCCGGTTCCTACCGGGAAGTGAAGGCGGAATCGCAAATCACCGACGTGGAATTCGAAGAACTGAAGTAGCGGAAACTGCGATATGGCGGGGATTACGAAGTTGGCAAGACCGTTTTTTCTGAGGAGGGTGGCACAATGCGCCCGGTTTGCCGATTATGCAAAGGAAATACAGGAACGGCAACTTTTATCGTTGCTTAAGGAAGCATCCCCGACAGAATACGGAAGAAAATACCGTTTCGCCGAAATTAGCGGTTATCAGGACTATAAGCAAGCAGTGCCGCTTGTGCGCTACGAGGACATACGCCCGCTGGTGATGCGGATGGTCGGTGGCGAGAGCGGCGTGCTGTGGAAAGGGCGCGTGCGCAACTATGCCCAGTCGTCGGGCACGTCGGACGGAAAAAGCAAATACATACCGATTACGAAAGAAGCCTTCGCCCGGTGTCATTACCGCGGCGGTGCCGACTGCGTGGCGTTCTATCTCGACTTGAATCCCGAAAGCCGTATTTTCGACGGCCGCGCATTCATTCTCGGAGGCAGCTTTGCCAACGAGCTGCATAAGGACGGCGTGGTCGTGGGCGACCTCTCGGCGAACCTTATCGACAACATCAACCCAATTGTCAACCTGTTGCGGGTGCCGCCTAAGAAAGTGGCGCTTATGGAAGTGTGGGACAAGAAGCTGCCTGCACTCGTCGAGGCGAGCCGCCGCAAGCATATCACCAACATTTCCGGCGTGCCTTCGTGGTTTCTTTCGGTGTTGAAAGAGGTGATGAGGCGTGAGGGGGTGGACTGTATCCACGACGTTTGGCCCGACCTTGAGGTGTTTTTCCATGGAGGTATAAGTTTTGCTCCCTACAGGGAACAATACGAGGCGATAACCGATCGCGGCAAGATGCATTATCTGGAGACCTACAACGCTTCGGAAGGATTCTTCGCCGTGCAGTCGTCGTGGGACACGCAGGCTATGCTTCTGCTGCTCGATTTAGGAGTATTCTACGAATTCATTCCCTTGTCGGAGACTGGCAAGGAGTATCCCGACGCTTTGTCGATAGCCGATGTCGAAGCCGGCAAGACCTACGAATTGGTGATATCGGCGTGCAACGGTCTTTGGCGCTACCGCATCGGCGACACGGTGAGGGTGGAGCAGACCCGTCCGGTGAAAATCACGATTGCCGGGCGCACGAAGCATTTCATCAACGCCTTCGGCGAGGAGCTGATGGTCTATAATGCCGACCGAGCCATAGAGGAGGCTTGCAGGCTGACAGGCGCGTCGGTGTATAACTATACGGCGGCTCCGGTATATGCCACAACAAAGACGAAGGGACGGCACGAATGGCTGATAGAGTTCGAAAGGCGTCCCGACGATATGGAGCGGTTTGCCGACGTTCTTGACCGCGAGTTGCAAAAAATCAATTCCGACTACGAGGCTAAGCGGTATAAGGGGATTTTCATCGACCGGCTTTCGATAGTGGAGGCACGGCGCGGACTGTTCGACGAATGGCTGTTGAAGCGTAGCGGAAAACTCGGCGGGCAGCGCAAGATACCGCGTCTTTACAACAGCCGCGAGATAATCGACAGTATGCTTGAAATGAATAAAAAATAATGATATGAGACGTGGTTTCTTAACTTTTTTGGCGATGGTAGCCGTCATCGCCGTATGGGCGGCAAAGCCTAAGTATGTGTTTGTGTTCGTCGGCGACGGCATGGGTATGGGTCACGTGATGGCTACGGAGACTTACAACCGCACCGTGCTCGGTAACGATGAGAACATCCTGATGATGCGCTTCCCAGTGGCTTCTGTGGCCATGACCTATTCGGCAAGCTCGCCGATAACCGATTCTGCTGCGGCAGGCACGGCTCTTGCCACCGGGGTGAAGACAAAGAACAGCATGGTGGGAGTCGGTCCCGACACGGTCGCTGTGGAAAGCGTTTCGCACGAGTTGAAAAGGAAGCTTGGATATGGCGTGGGAATCGTTACGTCCGTTTGCTACGATGATGCAACCCCGGCCACGCATTTCGCGCATCAGGCAAACCGCAAGATGTACGAGGAAATCAACCGCGACGGCGCGTCGAGCGGATTCGACTTCATTGCCGGAGCCAACACGCTGGCACGCAACGACAAGGAAAAAACCGCGAGGATATTCGACGGCTACCGCAAGAACGGCTATACGGTGGCAAGAAGCATTGAGGAGTTGAAGACGGCAAAACCGGGCAGGAAAATTCTGCTCACTGCGCCTTATGAGGAAGGGGCGGCACAGATAGGCTACACTATCGACAGCATCAGCGGCGCAGCCACATTGCCGGAACTGACGCGACTCTGCCTTGACCATCTTAAGAAGGTTTCGCCCAAGAAATTCTTTATGATGGTGGAGGCCGGCAATATCGACCATGCCGCGCATGGCAACGACGGCGGAGCGGTCGTGAAGGAAGTGCTCAATTTTCAGGAAGCCATACAGATAGCCTATGATTTCTATCTTGAGCATCCTGACGAGACTCTTATCGTTGTCACTGCCGACCACGACACCGGAGGAATGACTGTCGGTGTTGACAAAGGTCCGGCACAACCGGCTTTGAAGAACATCGACTACCAGCGTATTTCCAAAGAGCGGTTCAGCGACCTTTGCGCCAAAGAGGGAGGCGACACGTGGGAAGAGATGAAACGTCTGCTTTCCGAAAAGCTCGGGCTGTGGTCGCACATACGGGTCAACGAGATGGAAGAGGCACGTATGCTCGAAAGCTACGGCAGGATGAAAGCCAAGGCGGCATCGACGCAAAAGACTCTTTACAAGGATTTCAACGAGTTCACGGCCATAGTGTTCGACATCCTCAACCATAAGACCGGGTTCGGATTCACCACATTCTCCCACACAGGCAATCCGGTGCCGGTGTTTGCCGTCGGCGAGGGCTGCGGGGCGTTCAGCGACTTGAACAACAACATCGAGATTCCGCAAAAGATACGCAAGCTGACCGGTTTGGCGGCTGATTAGGCGGTTATGTGGTTATATAGTTATGTACTTAATAATAAAAATTTAACTTGCTTTAATTGCTGTCTATGGTTAACTTTGCAGTATGATAATCAAGTTGTTGCTAATATTGTAAATCGTTAATAATCAATTGATATGGATACATTGAAATTTGAGAACCGTAATGTGAAAGGCTCTGTGTCGGACGACGAAATAAAAGCCTTGCAGGCTAAAGGCGCCGACGCTATCGAGAAACTGGAAAAAGGTACTGGAGAAGGCAGCGATTTTCTTGGCTGGCTCCATCTGCCCAGTTCTATTTCTGAAAATTCGGTTGCCGACATCGAAAAGACCGCGGCATTGCTCCGCAAGGATTGCGAATATGTAGTGGCAATCGGTATCGGAGGAAGTTATCTTGGCGCGAAGGCTGTGATAGAGGCTCTTAGCGACTCGTTTGCGGCATACAAGCCGGCCGACGGACCGCGTGTGTTGTTTGCCGGTCAGAACATCGGCGAGGACTACACGGCGGAACTCGTGGAACTGCTGAAAGGCAAGAAATTCGGTATCATCGTCATATCAAAATCGGGTACTACGACAGAACCGGCAATCGCTTTCCGTTTGCTCAAGGAGATGCTTGAGGCTCAGGAAGGCAAGGAATACGCATCTAAGCATATTGTTGCCATCACCGACGAGCATAAGGGCGCGCTCCGCAAGCTAGCTACCGAGGAAGGCTATGCTACATACGTCATTCCAGACAACGTGGGCGGACGTTTCTCCGTACTCACCCCGGTAGGCTTGCTGCCGATTGCCGTTGCTGGATTCGACATCCGCAAGCTCATCGGCGGTGCAAAGGCTATGGAAGCGGCGACGGCAAAAGCGGACGATTCTAACATCGCTCTGCTTTACGCCCAGACACGCAACGCCCTCTACAATGCCGGCAAGAAGATAGAGATTCTCGTGAACTACAATCCTAAGCTCCATTATCTCGGAGAGTGGTGGAAGCAGCTCTACGGAGAAAGCGAGGGCAAGGAACACAAGGGAATCTTCCCGGCAGCCGTCGACAACTCTACCGACCTCCACTCTATGGGACAGTGGATTCAGGAAGGCGAGCGTTCGATATTCGAGACTGTGATTTCTGTCGCAAAGCAGCAGCGTGAAGTTGTCATTCCTTCTGATGAGGCTAACCTCGATGGGTTGAACTATATCGCCGGCAAGCGCATCGACGAGGTGAACAAGATGGCCGAGCTCGGCACTGTGATAGCTCACAGCGACGGTGGAGTACCCAATATACACATCACTCTTCCGGAACTTTCGGAATACTGTCTTGGCGAAATAATCTATTTCTTCGAAAAAGCTTGCGGTATCAGCGGATACATACTTGGCGTGAATCCTTTCAACCAGCCGGGTGTGGAAGCCTACAAGAAGAATATGTTCGCGTTGCTCAACAAGCCGGGCTACGAAGAGGAAAGCAAGGCTATACAGGCACGCTTGAAATAAGGTCATACTGGCTCTGAAAAACGGACGGCTCAGCATATCGTATGCAGGGCCGTTCGTTTTTATCTGCGTGTCCGGGATAAAAGTCAGGAGAAAAGTTGAGGGTTTAATGTTGAGTGTTGAGTGTAAAATCTCTCTCAACACTCAACATTAAACCCTCAACTTTCAAGACTGTTCTTATGGGAAAAGCAGGCGGAATGTCTTTTTTGTGGGGTTGTTGATAAGCTGGAGCGTTCCGCCGTGGAGGTTCATGATGCGGCGCGCCACCGACAGCCCTATGCCGGAGCCGTCGCGCTTGGTGGTGAAGAAAGGCACGAATATCTGTTCCGCGCATTCGTCCGACACCGGTTGCCCATTGTCGATAACGTCGATTGTCACTGATTCGTTCTCGATAGTACGCGAATTTATGCGTATCGCTGTCGCTCCGGCTTCTATAGCATTTTTGAGCAAGTTGACGAGTACGTGGCTTATCAGATTCTTGTCGGCTTGCACAATGATGTCCTCAGGTTGTATGTCGATAACGACTTTGACCGCGGCGAGTGGTTCGTGCATCAGGGCTACGGCATCGTTCGCAAGATCCCGGACGTAATTGAGCGAAAGCTCGGGCGATGGTATTGCCGCAAATTTACGGAACGATTTCGTGAATTTCATAAGTCCGTCGGATGTCGATGAAATCACTTCCAGACTTTCTGCCACCCGCTTCGGGTCGTCGGCCCCGCTGTTGAGCAAACTGTCGCTCATCGCGCGTATCGGGGCGATTCCGTTCATTATTTCGTGCGTCAGCACCCGTGTCAGTTTTATCCATGCTTCCACTTCCTGCCGGTCGATTACAGAGTTTACATCGTTGAGGATGTAAACGCTCAATGTCCTTTCTCCGAAATTGATTTTCGATACGTTGGCTGAGACGTTTATGTTATGGTTATTATTGCCGAGCGATAGCAGCCTTGTCTCTCCTGACGACATGTTTTCTAACGACTCGCGCAGTCCCGGCTCTGCATTGTCGAGTTGTGCGGTGTTGGTAAGCACGGTCAGCCCGAGCAGTCTAAGGGCTGCCGTATTGCAAAGGCTTACGTTGCCTTTGTCGTCGGTAGCGAATATTCCGGCTCTGACGCTGTTGATTATCGTACCGTATAATTTTTCCTTTTGCCGGGCCGCTATTTTCTGTTCTTTGATTATTTCCGACACTCCGGCAAGCGATTCCGTAATTTCCGGATTGCCGCGTTCGTGCAGGCGGAAAGAGAAATCATTGTTACGGAAGGCTTCCAGCATAATGCTTACTTTCCGGGTGGCATCGTTTGCCGATGAGAAGGCATAGGCGAACGCCGCGGCTAATCCTGCCGCTGTCAGTGCCAGCGCAGGCAGCAGCCACTCGTCAAGAATTGCCATGGCTGCCGTGTCGGCCGCTATTGTCACGGCCGCTATTGCCGATATTATGCGTTTCAGCCTTGTCATGCTCACCCGATGTTGAAGCGTTTCATTTTGTTGTAGAGTGTCTGGCGCGTTATGCCGAGCTTTTCCGCGGTGAGCGACAGGTTGCCGCCGTATTTCTTTATTGCGTCGGCAATCATGCGCCGCTCCATGTCTTCGAGCGTTGTCCCGGTGTTTTCTGCCATCTTCTTGGAAGCGGCTATCTGCAAATCGCCGGCTTGTATCTCATTGCCGTCGCACACTATCACGGCTTTTTCTATTGTATGTCTTAATTCACGGATGTTTCCGCGCCATTCGCAGTTGACCAGCGCGTTCTCCGCTTCCGCGCTGAACCGTTCCACAGGGCGGGAGTAATCGGCGGCAAACGATGCGAGAAACCGCCGGGCGAGCGGCATTATGTCCGCCTTGCGTTCGCGGAGAGGGGGAAGCTTGAGGTGGATTGTGTTGATGCGGTAGAGCAGGTCCTCGCGGAACAGTCCGCTGTCGGCCATCTGTTCTATTTCCTTGTTGGTGGCGCATATCAGCCGTATGTCGACGGGGATGCTTTCATTGCTTCCTACCGGGGTGACGCGGCGGCGTTGCAGCGCGTTGAGCAGCTTCGCCTGTTGCGTAAGCGGCAAGTTGCCTATCTCGTCAAGGAAAAGCGTGCCTCCGTCGGCCTCTTCCATAAAGCCTTTCCTCGACGATTTTGCGTCGGTGAACGCTCCTTTAACGTGTCCGAACAGCTCGCTTTCGAAGAGCGTCCCGGTTATTGCGCCCATATCCACGGCCACGAATTTCTTTGCCTGTCGCATCGACCGTGCGTGCAGTTCGTGTGCCAACAGATCCTTGCCGGTGCCGTTCTCTCCGGTAATCAGCACGTTGGCATCGGTGGCGGCAACTTTCTCCACCGTGTCGTACAGACGTTTCATCACCGGTGTCTCTCCCCAGTACATTTCGGACGGTGTCCCGCCGCCTCCGGTAAGTTCGCACCGCCGACGGTAGGCCATTTGCAGCGTTTCTACAAGCTTGCGGTTGTCCCACGGTTTCACCACAAAGTCGAAAGCTCCGTCTTTCATAGCCCTTACGGCAAGCTCCACATCGGCATAGGCCGTGAACAGCACTACCGGGATTTTCGGAAAGTTGCGGTTTATCTCGTGCAGCCAGAACAACCCTTCGTTGCCGCTGTTGATTCCTGACACGAAATTCATATCGAGCAGCACCACGTCGGTCTCCGACTTGCGCAGCAAGGCGAGCATCGTTTTCGGCGACGGCAAAGTTTCCACTTTCCCGAAAACGCTGCCGAGCAGCAGCCGCAGCGAAGTCAGGATGTTGGTGTTATCGTCCACCACCAGTATGTTTCCTTGTCTTTTCATCTTTGGAAATTAATTCGCTTTTATCGCAATCCAATATCCGGAGCGGGAAGAACCGCTGCGCTTTATGGTGCCTGTCTCTTTTAGCTTCGCCATAATTCTTTCGCAGTTGCGCTTACTTATGCCTGTTTTTTTAGCAATGTCGTTGATTGAAATTGCAGGGTTATTTGTGATAAGGTTTATTATCTTATCCTGTAAATTGACTTTACCGCCAACTTTACCGCCAACTTTACCGCCAACTTTACCGCCAATTTTACCGCCAATTTTGTTGGCGGTAAAGTTCTTTTTTATAAATTGAACTTGAAAGGATAAACCGGTTTCTTTCCATTTCAGTGCAATATCGGGATATTTTTTCATCTCATCGGCCACTAATTTCAGTCCGTTGCCCCATTGATCTATTATGCCTAAGCGTTTAAACACAGGGGCGATTACTTTATTGCGGGCATCAGACTGGCGGCTTTCCATATCGGAATAGTCGATTGATGGAGGTAATAATCCCGGACTGGTAATTTCTACCATATCATCATATACGGCAACTTTAATGTCTTTACCAGTTAATGAATATTGGCGATGCACTACGGCATTTCGAATAATCTCACGTATGGCTTTTATAGGATATTCCCAATGAGTAACAGTATAAACTCCTTTAACGGTCGCACTTTTGTTGATATGACGTAGTACAAAATTGTAGGCTTCTTCTGCTTGAATGCCGATATTGCCGGTTATGCTTTTTTGGTCTATGAACTCTTCAGTATCAGTTCCTTTAAAACGTGCGCATTCTACTTTCGCATTTGGGAACATAACTGTCCGCAACTTGTCATCTGAAAAAAGCACCAATGCTTTTGTTGGATATTCTTTGCCTTGTTCTATTTTTACCAATTCCAATTTGCGCAGTATGTTTATGTCCAACTGTTCACCTGTCTTGTCTGCATATTGCTTTCTGAAATTGGCAATGTCAAGTGCTTCAAGCGGTTTGTCTAATACTATTTCGCTGTCAAAAGAGATATTCAGTCTTTTCCGTTCTAATTCTGAGATGATATTTTCATCTGCAATTCTGTTGTTTGAGCCTACACGTATGTATGTTCCGTTAATTTTCCCATCTCGTTTTAAGTAATATGGGGGCATACTTCCACGATAAATTCTTACTCTTATGATATTTTTGTCATTAATTGATAGAAATGATATTTCAGGTAATATCGGAGGATAACATCTGTCGTAGACCATATTGCTGATTTGCTCTTCTAAGTACGGCAAGTCATTTTCTGGCAGTCCAATCACTTCGTGATTGTTGTCAATGCCTATATAGATGTCTCCTCCGGCATCGTTGGCAAATGCTACTACAGTCTTGGCCAAATCTGAATTGTTAGGCAATTCTCGTTTGAATTCAAGCCTGCGGCTTTCGTTTTTTCCAATGATTTGAGATATGCTGTCCATAGAAGGTTATTTTTTACAAATATAGTGAAAGGTGAGAGCAAAGGCAAATGGAAACGGAGTTTTCGGATTTGCCTTTGCCGAACCGCATCCTATATTATCCAAATATAGTGAAAGTCGAGGGCAGAGGCAAATGAAAATTAACCTTATAACCATATAACCTGTTGCCGTAGGCAACTATAACCTTGCCGCCAATGCGGCAACATCACTCGTATTTCAGGCTCTCCACCGGATTTGCCCGCGCTATCTTGTAGCACTGGTAGGTGACGGTAGCCACGATTATCACAGCCAGCCCGACGAATGCCAAGGCAAACACCCACCAGCTCATCGTGGTGCGGTAGGCGAAATTCTGCATCCATTCGTTGACGAAATGCCACGCCACCGGCACGGAAACCACGAACCCGACGAAAAGTATCTTCAGATATTTGGCGTTGAACATCCGGATTATCCCTGCCGTCGTAGAGCCGAACACCTTGCGCACGGCAATCTCGCGCTTGCGGTACTCGCTGTCGAACAGCACCAGCCCGAACACTCCCATCACGCTTGTCAGCACTGCCAGCGACGAGAACAGCGTAATCATCCTCGTCAGCCGCGACTCTTTCTGGTAGGTACGCTCAAGCATCTGGTCGTATAATCCGACCACATTCGGATATTCCGGCTCGTATTTGCGGATTATTTTTCGAATGCCGTCCATTGTGTCGAACATGTTCGCCCCTTTCTTGACGCGCACGTAGCCGACCGACGTGTTGTCCCACCCTTTTATGCAGTTGAGTGCCATCGGCTGCGACGCTTCCGTCCATAGAGCGAGATGGTTGATATCCTCGCAGATGCCTATTATGCGCGCCCCGAAGGCATCTGCCCCAACTTGTATCTCGCGTGGCAATTCTTTTTGGGCGGCGCGGTTGAAAATGATAGCGTTGGTGTCGTTGGGCAGGAAGTCGCGTCCTTCAACCAGCTTTATTCCCATTGTTTTCAAGAAACCGGACGTTACCGGGATGGAGGCGAAACTAATCGACTTGCCGTTGATTGTGCGTCCCCATGTCATCATTCCGCTGGAGGTGCCTAACGCAAACCGCGAATATGCCACGTTGTCCACTTCCGGCAATTGCTTGATTTCGTTGGTCACGGCTTCAAGATTGTCCTTGACACCCATCCCTGTGCCGAACACTATAAGCTCGTCCTTGTCGAAGCCGTAGTCGGTATGGAGGAGAAAATCTCGCTGCTTGCTGATAAGTATCGCCGTTATAATCAACGCTGAAGATGCAAACAACTGAATACATATCATCGCACTTCTGAAGAATTGTCCTTTCGGCGACAATCCGAAATTCCCTTTCAGTGCCACCGCCGGGGAATAGGAAGTGAGCCTGATGGCAGGATACAGACCTGCCGCCACTCCTAAAACAATGGACAACAACGCTGCCGCGGCGACAATCGGGAAATATTCCGCAATGCTTATGCCGGCATCGGAAAGGTTGTTGACCGACGTGGTGGAAAGCATCCACAATATCAGCAGCGACAACAGGAACGAGCATACGGCAATCGCCACGGACTCTCCTGCGAGCATTCCTCGCAGCCCTTTGGTTGTCGCTCCGAACACTTTCCGTGTGTTCACATCCTTGATTCGGACAGGTACAAGAGCTACCGAGAAATTGGTGAAGTTGATGAACGCTATTACCAGTACCACTATGGCTACCGACATCAGAATCCTTTCCGTATCCTGATTGACTTGTTCCGACAGAATGGTGTTTCCGAGATTTTTCGCATAATGCACTTCCGACAGGGGTATGAAGGTGTATGTCTCCTTTACATCTGTTTTCCATTCCCGCGCCTCTGCTTCGGCCAAGCTGTCGAGCGACGCGGTAAGCTTTGCCACGGCATCAGGATTGTCTATCCTGTAGATTCCGGCGAAACTTGTCTCGCTCGGCTGTTCAAGCCAGTATTCAAAATCAGAGTCAATATAAACCGCGTTTTTTGCCGAGCAATTGTCGGGAAAATCCTTATATATTCCGCCGATTTGCACATCTATATCATCAGAGAGGCGTTTGCCCACAATGTCGATTCCACCGAAATATTTCAACGCGAGGCTTTCAGGAATTATCACCGTGTTTTTTTCGGCAATGCTTTTTATCGAGCCTGCAATCATCCGGCAACCCATCATTTTCAGAAATGCGGTGTCGGCTCTCATTGTGGGGAGCGGGACATAATTGCCGTTGATTTTGGCAGAGCCTTCCTGCCAGAACGGCATTACAAACGACGCTTCCTTCACGTGCGCCGACATCGTGCGCACCTTGTCGAACATCGGCGCGTTGATGAACACGTTGGATTGTCCATCCTGATTGTAGCTGAGCAGGTAGAGATTGTCGGCATCTGGAATCGTCGAGTTGTAGGTGCGGTCGTAATACACCTGCATCATTATTATCATAAACACGGCAAAAGCCAGCGACAGCCCCAACAGGTTGAGGACTGCCGACAGCTTGAAACGCCGGAAAGCGAACAATATGTTTCGGATGAACCGTTTCATTGCTTTTAGTTTAATATTGTTTTTAACCTTATTGCCATATGGCATGTTGCCGTAGGCGGCTATTACCTTGACGCGAACGGAGGCAACATCATTCCTTGTTGATTACCGTGGAGATTATCTCGCCGTCGAGCATATCGATGATGCGGTGCGCGTAACCCGCGTCGCGCTGGTTATGGGTCACCATCACCACCGTAGTCCCCGCCTTGTTGAGCTCGGTAAGGATGTTCATCACTTCCACGCCGTTTTTCGAGTCAAGATTACCGGTCGGCTCGTCGGCAAGAATCAGGTCGGGGCTGGAGACCACGGCGCGCGCTATGGCCACGCGCTGCTGCTGTCCGCCTGAAAGCTGGTGCGGGAAATGCTTCGCGCGGTGGCTGATTTCCATACGGCGCATTATTTCCAGAACTTTCTGCTTGCGCTCATCGCCCTTGATTTTAAGGTAGGTCAGCGGAAGCTCGATGTTTTCCTGCACGGTGAGCTCGTCAATCAGGTTGAAGCTCTGGAAAATGAAGCCGATTTTCCCGCGGCGCAGATATGTGCGGTCGCGCTCTCCGAGGGTGGTCACGTCCTTGCCGTTGAGTATGTATTTTCCCGATGTCGGGGTGTCGAGCAGCCCCAGCACGTTGAGCAGCGTGGTCTTCCCGCAGCCCGACGGACCCATAATCGCCACAAACTGTCCTTCTTCCACTTCAAAATCAAGGTTGTTGACCGCAATTGTCTCCACTTCGCTTGTGCGGAATTTCTTCGTAAGTTTTTCTGTCTGAATAAGCATAGTTGTATTTTTATTTAGTTTATAATCAATTTGTTACTTCAAGATAAGCTCGTCGCAGCTCTTGAACATCTCGTAGCCTGAAAGCACCACTTTCTCTCCGGGGTTCAAGCCCTTGACCACCTCGTAGTACTGCGGATTCTGCCGTCCTATCTTTATGCTGCGGCGGTGCGCGGTGTCGCCGTCCTTGTCAAGCACGAATATCCACGTGCCGCCCGTCTCGTTGAAGAAAGTGCCGCGCGGCAGCATCACGCTTTTTGTCGGCTCGCCGAGCTGCAGGTTGATGTAGTAGGACTGCCCGGTGCGTATGTTGTCAGGGCGCTTGCCGGCAAACTCGAAATCGGTCTGGAACTTGTTCTCGCGCACGTCGGGATATACTTTCTTCACACGCAGCATATATGTGCTGTCCTGTCGTTCGAAGCGTCCCTCCAATCCCGGTACTACACGGTCGATGTAATGCTCGTCGATGTCGGCCTCTATCTTGTGACCTGTAAGCACATTGATGCGGCCTATCATTTGCCCGGAAATGACGTTCTGCCCGGGCTCCACGTCGAGCATTCCCAATTCGCCGTCGATGGGCGCGCACACCGTCAGCTTGTCGCGCCGCTCGCGTATCATCGCAAGGCTGCGGCGCATATTCTCAAGGTCGTCCTCAAGCTGCGTAATCTGTATGTTGCGGTACAGCTCGTCCTGCTTCAGCCGCTCGTCCACCAATTTGCGCTTCTCCACGGTCAGCTCGTAGTCTTCTTTCGCCTTCAGGTAGTCTTCTTTCGACACCAAGTCTTCCTTATACAACCGCTGGTATTGCTCGTAAGTGCGCTTCTTCTGGCGTTCCTCCATCTGGAGCTGTATCTTCTCAGTCTGGTTGTTGAGCTTGTCCTGCTCCATCGTCACCTGCGTGTTGCGCAGGAAGTTCTGCTTCTCGGCGAGATTGGCCTCGGCGTTGAGTATTTCAAGGTCGAGATTGGAATTGCGCAGCTTCACTATGGGGTCGCCCTTCTTCACGGCAGCTCCCTCTTCCAAGAAAATCTGCTCCACTATGCCGCCCTCTTCCGGGCTAAGCTGCAACGAAGTTACCGGTTGCACCTGTCCCACGACGCGGATGTAGTCGTTGAACTCTCCGGCAATCACGTCGCCGGTCGTCACCGATTCCCTGTCTATTCGCATCACCGACGAGCGGTTGCCATAGACCGCTATTATCAACACAACTGTCACGGCTACTGCCACGGCCGCATATATCCATTGCTTGCCTGTAAGTCTGAATCCTTTTTTCTTTATTTCTATATCCATTTCTGTTTGTTTAAGGTTGAGAGTTGAGGGTTGAGAGTAGTTCATTCATCACTAAACACTAAACTTTCAACACTCAACATTTTTATTCGTATTTCAAGCTCTCTACCGGGTTTGTGCGCGCAATCTTCCGGCACTGGTAGCTCACGGTGGCAACCGTTATGATGGCAAGCCCCGCGAAGGCGAGCGCGTAGATCCACCAGCTCATCTCCGTGCGGTAGGCGAAATTCTGCATCCATTTGTCGGTGAAATACCATGCCGCCGGTATCGACAGCACACAGCTCACGGCAAGTATCCGCAGATATTTCGTGTTGAACATTCCCACGACGCCCGATGTCGTTGCCCCGAACACCTTGCGCACGGCTATCTCGCGCTTGCGGTACTCGCTGTCGAACATCACCAGCCCGAACACTCCCATCACGCTTATCAGAACCGCAAGGGTTGAAAAGAGGGTGATTTGTGTGGTCAACTTGCGCTCTTTCTGGTATGTGGCATCCATAATCTGGTCGTAGATTCTCACGTTGAACGGATAGCCGGGGTCGTAGCTGTCGAGCACCTTGCGGATGCCGTCCATTGCCTCGAACATATTAGTGCCTTTGCGCACCCGCACGTTCAGATTACCCAGTGGATATGGCATGTCGACGAACATAACCGGCTCGGTAGGATTGTAGAGCGACGAGTAGATGACGTTGTCGCAGATTCCCACCACCGTGAAATGCTGTTTGCCGAAATTTATCTGCTTGCCGACATTCAGCACATCGCCGAATTTCTCTGCTGTCAATTTGTTGATTATCACCGCCGCCGTGTCGCTGTCGTTGAAGTCGCGGCCCTCTAAAATCTTGATTCCCATCGTCGTCATATATCCGCTGCCGCAGAACATCGTGCGTGGGTCTATTTTGTCACCTTCCGGTGTCTGGAATACCCAGCCTTGCGAGTTTTTGTCTTCGGCGAGCACGCTCCACGATGTCGATGCGTTCTCCACGAACGGCAAAGCGTGCATGTCGTTGACTATCGAGGACTTGTCGGCGGGGGTGTTGGCCGGAGGATTGATGTCGCACACCACAATCTCGTCCTTGTCGAAGCCATAGTCGATGGAGCGCGTCATATAGTCGCGCTGCTTCTGCATCAGGCTCGCTGCCACAATGAGGGCGGCGGCCACAAAGAATTGTACTCCTACCATCACGTTGCGCATCATCTGCCCCTTGGGCGACAGCCCGAAATTGCCTTTCAGCACCACGGCCGGCGAGTAGGAAGTCATTCTCAACGCCGGTATTATCCCCGCGAAGACTCCGGTAAGCGCGGCGATTGCTATGGTCAACACCGTGACCGGCATATATTCCGTAAGCGATATTCCGGCAGTGGTTATGTTGACGAACGAAGTCATCGACAGCAATTCCACGAAAAGGAACGCCAGCAGGCACGCCACGACGCTTGTCAATGCCGATTCGGCCACGAGCGACAGCGTGAGCGACCTCCGCGTAGCGCCCATTATCTTGCGGGTGTTGATTGAGCGTATCCTCACCGGAATGAGGGCGTTGGAGAAGTTGGTGAAATTTATCACTGCAATCAGGATTGTCAGGATGGCAATCGATATGAGCATCTGTTCCGTCGATTCTTTTACGGGGGCTTCCAACAATCCGCTAATCTCCTTTGTGTAATGCAAATCTTTCAAAGAAACATAGTCGATTCCTTTGCGCATCTCCGAATTTATTTCTTTCAAACCGGCGTTGACACTTTCCCGGATTCCGTCGATGGCCGAAGGGTCGTCCACTTTGATGTACATTGTGAAACTGTTGAAACCCCAGCTTTCCCACAGGTCGGCGTACCACGCCGGATTAATCGGGGAATAGACGATGTTTTTCATCGAGCTGTTGGCAGGAAGATCCTTGTATACGCCGCCCACGATGATGCTGCTGTCACGCGTCAGTGTCTTGCCCACCACGTCTATCGAGCCGAAGTAGCGGCGCGCGAAACTTTCCGGGATAATGCCCGACTTCATGTCTTTCATGCAGTCGATGGTTCCGGCCACCATCTCGAAACCGAACACTTCCGGGAAGCTTGGCGACACCATCAGGAGCTTGTCCTTCACGGCCTTGTCTTCTACGTAGAAGGTATAGGCCATACCCATATAGTCGGTGTAGGCATAGTCCTTGATGTGGGGCGAGCGTCCGGCTATGAATTCCATCATTGGCGGGCTCATCGATGTGAAATCGCCGTATTCGTCAGTCACATTGTAAGCCATGAACACTTTGTCGTAATCCTTGATGCCCTCGTTATAGGTGCGGTCGTAATATACCTGCATCATAATTACTAAAAAGGCGGTGAACGCCAGCGCAAGCCCTATGACGTTGATTGCCACCGGCATCTTGTACTTGCGCGTAAGTGAGTAAAGACTTTTAAAAATTGAATTTGCCATATCCTGTTGTTATTTTTTATTGCTGGTAAAGTCTGTTTGTGCGGTAATAGTCCACCAAGCGGCGTTTCACGTCGAAGAGCAGTCGGCAGCGCACGTGCTCGGCCTGCGACTCGAACCACGTGTTCATCAGTTTCTGCATGTCGAGGAAGCTCATCAGCCCCTCGTCGTATTTGCGCTTGGCGAACCGGTAGGCAATCGAGTCCGACTTTTCTTTGCCGGCCATCTTTGCCGCCTCTTTCTCCGCGTTGTCACGGTCGGTCACGGCCTGCTCCACGCTCGATTGCAGCTCGTAAAGCCTGCGGTCGTAGTCGAGACGCGCCTCACGGGCCTGATTCCTTGCCTTTTTTACCGTGTTCGAGCGCGACAGTCCGTCGAAAATCGGGATGCTCATCGAAACTCCCACATACTGCCCGAAATTCACGTCCATCTGTTCCCTGTAAGGCTGGTTCTCCGTACCGTAACGCTTGTAGTAGCTGTCGGACAATCCCGCTCCAATCGAGATTGTAGGAGCCCACGAGCCTTTCGCCGAGCGCAGCGAGTATTCGGCTATTTCCTTGTTCAGTTCGGCCTGCCGCATTATGGGGTTGTTGTAGCGTGCGAATTCCATCACTTCAGCCGCAGAATAATCCCCGCCGGCGTGATAAATCGGATTTTCCGGGCCGGCAAGCTCAAGAGTGTCGGCCACCGGAAAATTCATCGTGTTTTTCAATTTAATTAATGAGTTTATGAACATGCTTTGCGTGGTAGTGTGGGTGTAGTCGTCATCGGCCACCTGCGCTTCCGCCTGACTCAAATCGACTGCGCTTTTCAGCCCCAGTTCCTTCATCCGTTGTGTCTGTACGAGCAATGCGCGGCTTTCCTCCAGTTTCAAACCTGTGATACGCAAAAGTTCCGTATAGTATTGCAGATTGACGTAGGCGTCGAGCACGCTGATGGCAATCTCGTCCTTCTGGCTCTGCAACGCCGATTCCGACAGCCTTTTCTGCGCCTTTGCCTGCTTGAACTGGTTGACAATCTGCCCGCCGGTGAATATGTCCCACGAGAGCGAAAGACTGTAGCCGTTGCTCAACGTGCGCAGGTTGTCGTAAGTGTTGGTGGCAGGGTCGATGGAGCGTCCGAAGCTGCCTTGCAGCGAAAGCGATGCTCCTACCGTAGGGAAGAACGAGCCTACGGCTTTCCTGTAGTCGAGGCGGTCGTTGTCGTGGGTCAGCTCTGCGCTTTTCACGTCGAAGTTATGCTCCACGGCGTAGAGCATGCAGTCGTCGGCTGTCCATTTCCCGGAAGCCGAAGCCGATGCGCAGGCAATCAATGCCGCCATTATATAGCAATTTACTTTCATCATTCGATTTGTTTTGCCATATAATGTGCAACGACCTTGCCAAAACGGTAATGTTAAGATAATCAGCGGTGTGCGGAATCAGTAAAATAAAAAGTGTCAAATAATTTGACATTGCCGTCAAATTGTTTGACACTTTTAAGAGTTGCAGCGGACGATCCTCAAAGCATATTGTTGGATTTTAGCCAGCGTCTGCCGCTCGGCGTAAGGCACCACAGCAGGAATATGACGCACGGCACTCCCAACATTAACAGTAAAAATACAGTTCCTTCCATTTATTTAGCTCTTTTTTTATTAGTCAATATCAATCCAGCAATCAATAATGAAGCGGCAACTGCAAAACTTAAGCCATAGACCGCCAATTTCATATTTTCCATATCCTTGAATAAGGATGCGATGAATATGCCGGTTAGTACATATTTAGATATGTCGATAAGGTAGTTGCCTAATTTTTCTTTCCACATCTGCCTTGTTGCAAATATAGTGAAAGGCGAGAGCAAAGACAAACGAAAACGGAGTTTTCAAGTTTGTCTCTGCCGAGCCGCATCCTATATTATCCAAATATAGTGAAAGGCGAGAGCAAAGACAAACGAAAACGGAGTTTTCAAGTTTGTCTCTGCCGAGCCGCATCCTATATTATCCAAATATAGTGAAAGGCGAGAGCAAAGACAAACGAAAACGGAGTTTTCAAGTTTGTCTCTGCCGAGCCGCATCCTATATTATCCAAATATAGTGAAAGGCGAGAGCAAAGACAAACGAAAACGCAGTTTTCAAACTATTGGCGTCCGCTAAAAATATGGGCATTCGGTTTATGGGGTGTAATGTGCTGCCGCCCCAGCCCCGTGGGGGCTGTTAATGCGTAACCCACGGCCTTGGCCGTGGGCAACAAGCATACAAAGGTATCGGCCTCGTGGAGGTCTATAAGTGTTGAGAGTAGAGTGTTGAATGTTGAGGGTATGCAACTCTCTCAACTCTAAACTTTCAACTCTGAACTTTAAAGTGCGACCTCCACGAGGCCGTGTTGGGGTCAGAGCCGCCTCACCCCAAGCTGCGCTCCGCTTGTATGGGGTTACAATTCCGGAGTCTTTATAAGGCTCTCTTATTCCCAAAGGCAAGCCCGCTTCACGCAGAGTCATTAAGCCTCTATGAATTAACACAATGCAACTACTCCCTGATTTTTTAGCGGACACCAATTTAATGCGTATGTATGAGTGCTGCAATCAGGTCGTTGGTGTGTTAAACTGTTTTAAAACAGGACGATTCTGCTGGAAAACTATGTTGTATAACATATAATCCGCTTTTGCGTTAACATTTTGTTTGTTAAAAATTAACATTTAAGAAACAAGCAGCTTTCATTTTATAATCAGGATGGGGCAGATTTTGTAAAATGTTGTTTTTTAGAACTTTGATGGTAAATGAAGCTGATTTTGCATAAGATATTGCGGCGGATATTTAGCTTCAATGGCAGGTTATGCTAATTTTATGAATATTGACGGTTAAACTTTTCAATTGCCGATATTTGTATTGTTTTGCAAGCAAAAAGTTAATGTTTTTGATTTATTTGCAACTTATTGCCACTGTGCCGTAATTTTGCGCTCCAATAGGTTAAAGCGGTTTATTAATTTAATTTTTTAAGATGAAAAAGATTGTTTTGTGTTTGCTTGCAACCTGTTTCATGTCTTTAAATGCGTTGGCAGAACGCGAAATAAAAGGACAGGTTGTTTATGCGGCCGACGGAGAGCCGTTAATCGGCGCCACCGTCTTGCCGGTAGGAGGAGGCAACGGAAGTGCCACCGACTTTGATGGAAACTTTGCCATCGTCCTTCCCGACGATGTGAAGCAAGTTACAGTTTCCTACGTAGGTATGAAAACCCAGACCCTCGATGCTGTTGACGGTATGGTTGTCAAGATGGAGGACAGCACCAATGAGCTCGAAGAGGTAGTAGTGACAGCTTTCGGTATGAAGCGCGAACGCAAGGCACTTGGCTATGCCGTTCAGGATTTGAAGTCGGAAGACCTTAATACTAAAGGTACGACCGACCTTGCTAATGCAATCCAAGGCAAGGTTTCCGGTGTCGATATACGTCCTTCTTCAGGTATGCCGGGCGCATCGACCAACATTATAATCCGCGGCGCGCGCTCTTTCGAGCAGACCAACCAGCCGTTGTATGTGATTGACGGTATGCCGGTCAGCACCGAGTCCGACTTCCGCAACTACAGCAATGATGCCGTTTCGGGTACGACTTATTCGCAGCGTTCAATCGACATCAACCCGGAAGACATCGAATCAATCAACATATTGAAAGGACAGGCGGCTTCCGCTCTTTACGGCATCCGTGCTTCCAACGGTGTGATTCTTATCACCACCAAGCGCGGCTCCGGCGAAGTTGGCAAGCCTCGCGTGACGCTCACCACAAGCTTCAGCGCCGACGTCGTTTCCCGTCCTTTCGAACATCAGACTACATACGCGCAGGGCTCGGGCGGGCTTTACAGTCCTTCTTCCTCATCGACTTGGGGTCCGAAAATCAGCGAATTGCCCAATGACCCGACTTACGGCGGTAACGGCAACGGACACGATGGAATGTACTATAACCCGACATACGCCAGCGCTGGATATGGCGACGGCACGGGATGGGTACGTCCTACGATACACGACAACGTAAGCGATTTCTTCAATACCGGCTTCACAGAGAATACCACTGTCAACATTTCGCAGAATGCCGGCAAGGCAAGTTATTCGTTCAGCCTTAGCAACGCCCATCAGGACGGTGTGATTCCTTCCACCGGCATGGACCGTTGGGGAGCGCGCGGATTGGTTGACTGGACTATCAACGACGTGTTGAAGACAGGATTCTCCGTAAACTATACAAGCACTAAGATAAATACTGCACCGGGCGGAAACTCGGGTATCATGAACGTGGTTTATTCCGCTCCTGCCGAATACGACCTGAAAGGCGTGCCTACGCATCTTCCGGGCGACCCGACTTCTCAGGTGCTTTTCCGCGCCACTTCGTTTAACAATCCTTACTGGTGGGCGGAAAACAATGAGTACTTGCAGCATACCAACCGTGTGTTCGGCAACGCTTATTTGGAATACCGTCCGAAGATAGAGAACGAGGCGGTTACATTCTTCGTGCGCGAGCAGGCCGGTCTGGATGTATATACCAACGACAACAGCGAGGTCGATGAGGTGGGCTCGGCAAGCTACGGCAGCGGCCACATTCTGAACCAAGGCGTGACCAACAACACGTTCAACAACCTTATCACAGCCAACCTGTCGGCACGCTTTGGCGGCGACAACGAGTGGGCTTTGGATGTTGTGCTCGGCAACGAAATCAACCACCAGCAGCAGCGCAACTGGCGATATGAGGGTACGGGCTTCGCTTTCTACGGCATGCCTACCATCAGCAACGCCACTTCGTTCTCCTCGCAGGAGGCTACATACGCCGAGCGAATGATTGGTGTGTTCGGAAGCGCGAACCTCTCGTGGAAAGACATGCTCTACCTGTCGGTTACGGGGCGTAACGACTGGCTGTCGTCGATGCCGCGCGGAGCACGCAGCTTCTTCTATCCGTCGGTTTCGCTTTCGTGGATTTTCACGCAGCTCCCGGCGTTCAACAACAGCTCCGTGCTTTCGCTCGGAAAAATCCGCACATCGTTCGCACAGGTGGGACAAGCAGGAGGTTATATGGACAACTTCTTCTACACGCCGAGCTACGGCAGCGGAATGTATATGGGATATCCTTTGCTCTATCCGTATAATGGCGTGACCACTTTCGTGCCGTATTTCATCGCATACGATGAGAACCTGAAGCCGCAGAACACCAAGAACGTCGAGGCGGGTATCGACCTCAGCTTCTTCAACGACCGTCTGCGCTTGGATTACACTTACAGCTATCAGGACGTGACTGACCAGATTATGCAAGTGCCGCAGGCCGGTTCGAGCGGTTATCAATACATGCTCACCAATGGCGGACAAATCAAGACTAACTCTCACGAAATCAACTTGAGCGCGACAATCTACGAGAACAAGGACTGGACCGTGGACTTCGGTGCGTCGTTCACCAAGATTCACAACTATGTGGCCAAACTTGCCAACGGTGTGGAATCTATAATGCTTACCGGCTACCAGACTCCGCAAATCCGTGCGGAAGTAGGCTCTACCTATCCGATAATCTACGGTATCGGCTTTGCACGCGACCCTGAAGGACGCATCATCCTCAATCCTGACAACGGTTATGCCCCGCAGGCAACGGCCGGCGACATCAACCTCGGCGAATGCTCGCCCGACTTCAATATGGGATTCAATCTCAACGTGCGCTACAAGCGTGTGTCGTTGGCGACCACTTGGAGCTGGCAGCATGGCGGAAAGATGTATCACGGTACGCTCGGCGTGATGGATACGTTCGGAGCTACTAAGCGCACTGCCGAGGCGCGCGACAACGGCGGCGTGTGGGTGTCGGGTGTAATCAACACCGGGACTGACGAGAATCCTGTATATGAGGAATGGTCAGGAATGGTCGACGCGCAGACTTATTACTCGACTGTGGGCGACATAGCTGAGGCTTCGGTCTACGACACGAGCTTCCTGAAGATGCGCGACCTGACGCTTACCTACGACCTTCCGAAAATGGGCGTGTTCGACATCTCCGTCTATGGTTTTGCCCGCAATGTGCTGGTATGGTCGAAATTGCCTGAGTTCGACCCTGAATCGTCGCTCGGCAACAACAACGGAGGCGGATACTTCGAGAATTATTCAGTGCCGCAGACAATGAGTTTCGGTGGCGGTATAAAATTGTCATTCTAACCAATTTAAAATAGAGTAAAATGAAAAAATACATATATTTGGCAGCAGCTCTTCTTTCATTGTCGCTCGCGTCGTGCGAGGACGTGATGGACGACATCAATAAGAGGCCCGACAATCCGGCGAACGAGATGATTAATCCCGCCTTGCAACTGACCGACGGAATAATGTCCACAGGTTACTCTACGGTGAGCGGCAACCTTGCGTGGGTTGCATCGTCGCTCACGGAGCAGCTTGTCGGCGTGGGCCTGAACCAGTTCTACAATCTTGAGATTCGCAACGTGTCGCAGACAGCAAGCTCAAGCACCTGCAACAATGAGTGGAACAGCACATACTACAACATCAACAACCTTAAACTTGCCCTTGCAAAGGCAGAAGAAGGCGGTTTGTATCCTGAATATGTCGATGTGCGCGGCATGGTGAAGACTTTGCTTGCCCTCAATTACGGCATATTGACTGACCTGTTCGGCGACATCCCTTGCTCGGAAGCCACCGAGAACACCCAGCCGAAAGTTGACAAGCAGCAGGATGTATATACGACTATATTCAGCTATCTTGACGGTGCCATCGCCGATTTGGAATCGGCCAAGGCTGACGGTGTGGCTTTTGCAGGCAGTCAGGACATCCTTTATAACGGCGACCTTGACAAGTGGATTGCTTTTGCCTACGCTTTGAAAGCCCGCTACAATCTCCACCTTATGGCTGTGGACCAGAATGCTGCCGCAAATGCCCTTGCAGCGGCACAGAAGGCGAAAGAGCTTGGTTTCGATGGCGCGGAAATCACAGGATTTACCTCATACGCTTCATCTAACTGCAATCCGTGGGCGGCTTTCTGGGGTGACCGCAACTACAACGCTTCGTCGAAGACCGTTGCCGATCTGATGAACGACCGCAACGACCCGCGTATCGATGTTTATTCGACTCCGTGGGCTTATCAGGGAGAAGTGCTGGCCACCGAGGTTGCTGTGCCGGGCGATTTGGAGGACGCGCGCACTGTCTATGGAACTGCCGAGGGCCAAGGTTTCGCCCTTCCGGCATGGCTCAATGTATATTCATTTGCGGAAGGAGAGTCAGCTTCTATCCATATGATGAGCAAAGCGGAGCTTTACTTCATCCTTGCCGAGCTTGAGGCACGCAACGGAAGCGACTATTCGGAAGACTTCGCTGCTGCGGTTGAGGCTTCGTTTGCCGACTATGGTAGCTTCGGTGTAGCTGTCAACGGTACGGCTGCCGACTATGTGGCTTCGCTTTCAGGCCGTCTTTCCGAGAATGCGCTGAAAGAGATAATGATTCAGAAATACCTGTCGCAATGCCGCGACGAGCAAATCGAGACTTACAACGATTTCCGCCGTATGGAGGCACTCGGCAATGCCGGCGACTATGTGCAGCTGACCAACGGCTACAACACTCAGGGCGGCAACAACCGCTGGCCGGTGCGCTATCCGTATGGCAACAGCGACGTGATTGCCAATCCGAATGTGGCCGACCTTTACGGCGACGGCATGTATGTGTTCACCGAGAAAGTATGGTGGGCAGGCGGTACACGCTGATATTACAAGCCTGAAGGCTTGTGGTTACAGGTTAATGGTTATTGTGGCTTTTGCCACAGGTTATAGGTTAAGGGTTACAGGTTATGCGCCTGTAACCCTTTTTTATGCTTTGTCGAGAAAAAAGCGGCATAGCCGCATAGCGGTCGCACTCGTTCTAACCATTAACCATTAACCCTCTAACCCTTAACCTGTCAATGCCACAGGCGTTGACACACTATTTTGTTGATTATTGGAAAAGTTGTAATTTTGCGGCGGCTAAAGAATTGTCAATTTTAAACATATAGAAGAATGAAAGCATTTGTATTCCCCGGACAAGGGGCGCAGTTCGTAGGTATGGGTAAGGACCTCTACGACAACAATGCGACAGCAAAAGAATTATTTGAAAAAGCAAACGAAATCCTCGGATTCCGCATTACCGACCTGATGTTTGCAGGTACAGAGGAAGACCTTCGCCAGACGAAGGTGACCCAGCCGGCTATTTTCCTTCATTCCGTGATTCTCGCGAAGACTATGGGCGAGGAGTTCAAGCCCGATATGGTTGCCGGTCACTCCCTCGGCGAATTTTCCGCTCTTGTGGCTGCCGGCGCTTTGTCGTTCGAGGACGGTTTGAAGCTGGTTTCCATCCGCGCGATGGCCATGCAGAAAGCTTGCGAGGCTCAACCGTCGACAATGGCGGCTATTCTTGGCTTGACCAACGAGCAGGTTGAGGAGATTTGCGATTCTATCGACGATATAGTTGCTCCGGCAAACTATAACTGTCCGGGACAGGTTGTCGTTTCGGGTACAGAATCGGGCATAGACGCGGCTTGCGAAAAGGCTCTTGCAGCAGGTGCGCGCCGCGCCTTGAAATTGAAGGTAGGTGGAGCTTTCCACTCTCCGCTGATGCAGCCTGCCCACGACGAGCTTGCCGCCGCCATCAACGCCGCGGAATTCTCTGTTCCTTCTTGCCCGGTATATCAGGATGTCGACGCTAAGCCGCATACCGATGCAGCAGAAATCAAGGCCAACCTTATAGCGCAGCTCACCGCTCCGGTGAAATGGACGCAGATTGTGCAACAGATGATTGCCGACGGAGCTACCGAGTTCGTTGAGCTTGGCCCGGGTGCGGTGCTTCAAGGTCTGGTTAAGAAAATCGACCGCAACGTGGCTACTTCCGGCCGTCAGTAATCATGGCGTGGTCTTAGGTCACGATTCAATACAAGAGCCGTCGGCACATCGCTGGCGGCTCTTTCCGTTTTTAAGCCTGATACCCTGAAATGGTTAGTCGCGTGGGCTCTGATGCCTGCAAAATAGCAATAACTTGCGATTGATGCGCCTTCCGCATACCAATAACTTTGCACTCTCAAAATTTGGTAACGCTAAAATAATTCAACAGATGAAACATCAAGAACCTGTCATAAGATTCTTCCTGCTTCTTTTCTTAACGCTCATATTGCCGGTGACGGCTTTCGCGCGGCACGACAATTCGAGAATAACCGGCAAAGTCATCGACAAGCCGACCGGGCAACCGCTTGAATACGCCATAGTGGAATTGCGCGACAAAGACAGCGGCAAATTCGTGGCAAGCTGCGCGACAGACTCATTGGGAAAATACGTGCTCACTGTACGCGAGCCGGGCAACTACACACTGAAAGCAAGTTATACGGGCTACTCCCAAATGACAAAAGAAATAGCAATAGAGCCGTCAGAGAAATACCGTCTGACATTTGAGCTCGAAGAGCCGTCGCTGTCGCTCGAAGAAGTGGTTGTGCGCGGTCTGAGCGAGGGAGAGCGGGTGGCACGGCTTGCCTATAACGTACAGATGATGGAAACCGACAAATACAAATCCACAACGCTCGACCTTTCGCAGGTAGTCGACAAGATAAGCGGAATAAAAATACGCGAAACGGGAGGCTTGGGCTCCGACATCAACGTGTCGCTCAACGGCTTCTCCGGGAAGCACGTGAAAATATTCATCGACGGTATGCCGATGGACGGCATGGGCTCGGCCTTCGGACTCAACAACATTCCTGCCGGCATGGCAAAACGCATCGAAGTCTATAAAGGGGTAGTACCCATAGAATTGGGAGGCGACGCCATAGGAGGAGCGATAAACATAGTGACCGACAACACCAAGCGCACACGCATAAACGCCTCTTACTCTTACGGCTCTTTCAACACCCATAAATCGGGCGCATTGGTGGAGCATACCACAAAAAAAGGTTTCTATTTCATGGTCAACCCCTATCAAAACTATTCCGACAACGACTATAAAGTCAACGCCAAAATCCTCGATTTCGCGACCGACAACTATCTGCCCGGCACAAGAGAGGTGAGGCGTTTTCACGGAGCTTATCACAACGAGGCCGTAGTCCTGAAATTGGGAGTTACAGACAAAAAATGGGCTGACCGTCTGATATTCGGATTTATCGGAGGATATGAGTACAAAGAGATACAAAATGCCTCAACAATGGATTTCGTGTTCGGAGGGCGCTACAACACGGCGACGACATTGCTTCCGTCAATCGCCTACGAAAAGAAATTCAACGTATTGAAAGGACTAAGAGTGTCGCTCAACGGCAATTACAATTTCGGAAAATCATTCGCCGCCGACACCGTCAGAGGCAACTACAACTGGTTGGGACAATTCAAGCCGCACGACAACAATCTGCCGGGCGAGCGCTCATACATGAAATACCATTATCGCGACCGCAACGGGGCAATAAATCTCAAAGCAGGCCTGATGCCGGCGCATGGACACGCCATATCGTTAAGCAACACCCTGACCACATTCTCGCGAAAAGGCCACAATGAGGTGGAATCAGAAGCGCAGCTTTCCGACCGGTATCCGTCGGAAAATTTCAAAAACGTTCTCGGATTGAGCTACAAATACGATTACCGCTCCGTATGGAACACATCGATATTCGTCAAAAACTACACATCCCACGTCGAGGCATACGTGGATTCCGACGACGGGCAGTCGGTATCGCATCACAGCCGCACCGACAGCTATTTCGGAGGGGGAATAGCGTCCACCTATTTTGCCGGGCGTTTCGTGCAGCTCAAAGCGTCGTATGAGCACACCTACCGTCTGCCAACAAGCCGAGAGCTGTTTGGCGACGGCGACGGACTGGAGTTGGGCACATCTGATTTAAAGCCGGAAGCGAGCGACAACATAAATCTCGGCATGACATTCAGCACCGCCGGCATTGCCGACCACCAACTAACGGCAGACGCGACATTCCAATACAGAAACGTCACCGACTACATACGCCGCACCGTGAGTCAGACCAAAGGCACGGCCTCATCGGTCAACGAGGGCAGTGTGCGCAGTTTGGGGGCAGATTTCGGATTGCGCTATTCTTTCCGCGACTTAATACATCTTGGCGGCAACTTCTGCTACTACGACATGCGCAACATGACACGCTACAAATCAGGCACCAACGTGGAAAGCACCATCTACCGCGACCGAATCCCCAACCAACCGTATATGTACGGCAATGCCGAAGCCGGTGTGACGCTGCGCGATGTGGCGCTTAAAGGCTCCATGCTCGACATACAATACGCACTTAACTACATCCACGAGTTCTATCTCGACTGGCCGAGCTATAACGGCGACTCCACTGTCCCCATGCAACTGTCGCACGACATCTTTGTGAGCTACAATTTCGGGAAGACGCATAACTTCACGGTATCGTTGGAATGCCGCAACATTTTCAATGAGGCTCTTTACGACAATTTCAACCTGCAGAAACCCGGACGGTCGTTCGGCATCAAAATAGGATATAATTTCAGCAAATGACAGTCAAAACAATAAAACTAAATAAGTATATGAAAAAAAGATTTTTTAGCATTCTAAGCGCAACCCTCGCAACGGGATTGCTGTCCGTATCATGCTCCGACGAGCCAAAAGGCGGAGAAGGAGGAGGCGTGCCGGAAACCGGCGACGGCGAATATGTCTACATAGTGGCTTACGCATCGGGCGACGACGTAGGCTATCTGAAACAGGTCAGCGACATCTCACAAGGCTCAATCGACGGCCAGACAAGCAGCCACAACAGGCAAGAAGTGTCCGGCAATCAAGATTATACGGCTGTAAACGACAAATATCTGTACAATATCAACTACGGGTCGCAAGGCTCGGCCGGAATAAGTACCATTTCAGCCTCATGGGGCTTGGATGCCGGATACAACATTGCGAAACGCAACGAATTCAATCTCGACGGTGATGTGAAAGCGCGCGGCGTGGTGGGCAACTATTTTGTGGCGGCCACAAACGCATCGGAAAACGACATTGCATACGAGCGCATCAAACTCATTGACACTGAATCGCAAGCCGTGATAACAAATCACGGAAAAATCAACACCGACGCCTCCAACAGCGCATGGCGCGGCCAAGTGGCGGAGCACACCACATTCTCCGACATCGCGCAATATGGCGACTACGTGCTCGTGGGGATGACAACCAAGCGCGAGCCGTCGTCGAAAACCACCACTACCGAACTCGCGTTCAACACCTACATCGGAGTATTCACACTCGATCCGTCGGATTCGGAAAAAGAATTCCTGAAATTCAACAGCCTGCTTGTGCGCAACAATGCCGACAAACCGTCGGGACAGGTGAAAGGCAACAGCCGCTCACGCACTGAAACCGGCATCGAGCCAACCGACGACGGCAGCATATATGTATTCGCGCAAGGCAATATCAGCAACGCAAGCGACGGCGCCATTCCGCCTTCAACGGTGCTGAAACTGAAAGTGGAAAACGGCAAGCCGACAGGATTCGACGACAGCTACTATGTCAACCTGCAAGAAAAATCGGGAGGCCACCGCGTATGGCGCAGCTATTATCTCGGCGGCACAAAATTCTGCCTGCAAATGTTCAGCAACGCGGGCGATGACGTTTCCACATCAGCCCCGCGCACTCAATTTGCCATCTACGACGCGGCGACAACAGAGTTCTCATGGGTTGAGAACGTGCCGTCCGACATTACCGATGTCGCTCTGTTCTACATGATAGAAAAAGACAAAAGAAGCGTGACGTTCGGAATAGAGACATCATCGATGAAACCCGCGCTTTACACAGTAAGTTCCGATGGCGTGATGAAACGTGGATTGGAAGTAAACGCCGAAACAATCAAAGGAGTGGCCCGAATAAAGAAACAATGAGAAAGCTGTTTTCAAGACTGCATTTATGGTTATCGGTTCCGACAGGCATATTCATTACGCTGATATGCCTGTCGGGAGCCGCTCTCGTGTTCGAGCAGGAAATCAAAAACGCCCTAAACCGCGACCTCTATATCTCCGACACCAAAGGAAGGCAAAATCGAATGCCGCCGTCGCAACTGATTGCCGTCGTAAAGAAACAGATTCCTGACTCTCTGAGAATATCGGAGCTGCGCATACCGGGCAAAGAAGGGAAATCTTATTCGCTGTCGTTCGAAAACGCCGGAAAACGCCGGCTTTTCGTCAATCCTTATACGGGAGAAGTGAAAGGGTGGGACAGAAATTATTCCTTTTTCACGACAATGCGCAAACTACACCGCTGGCTGATGGATGTGCCTCCGCAGAAAGGGGAGAAAACTGTAGGAAAGATGGTGGTTGGCATATCCACCCTTGTGATGGTGTTCATCCTTGTTACCGGTTTAGTGATATGGTTCCCGAAAACTGTCAGGATGCTGCGGCAAAGGCTTTCGGTGAAGACAGGAAAGAGCCGCTACCGTTTCTGGTACGACACCCACGTGTCGCTCGGCTTTTATTCTACTGTCTTCTTGCTCGTGATGGCGTTGACCGGGCTGACGTGGTCGTTCGGCTGGTATCGCACGGCTTTTTGCTCGGCATTCGGGGTGGAGCAGCAGCGGCAACGTCCGTCAACCCGCAATTCAGAACCGGAAAAACGGGGTGGATACGATTTTACTGTCTGGGACAAAGCCCTTTCGGAAATCGGGCGGAGATATGCCGGTTGTGAGTCGGTTGCATTATCGGCTTCTTCTGCAAAAATCACGCTTGGCGGTACAGGCTTGCGGAAGCAGGACATTGCAAAGTTCAACCGCACAGATGGCAGGATAGAGCAAATAACCGTCTATGCCGAACAGCCGCGGAGCAGCAAAATGAAAAGCTGGATTTATGCGTTCCACACTGGCTCTTGGGGCGGTACGGCTACAAAAAGCTTGTATTTCGTCGCCTCGCTCATAGGAGCGTCGCTGCCTCTCACCGGCTACTACTTCTGGCTGAAAAAGAAGCGCAGGAAAACGAAAAGGAGGTAGGCACGCTGTCATTTTCCAATAGCATACGGCTTTTGTATCTATATTTGGAAAATTATCAATTTAACATTACATTTGCACAGCAACTCATTCGGCCGGAGGGTAGGAGAGGGTTGCTGTATAGTTTTTTAGAAAGGACGTTTACAAAGCAATTATCTTCCACGTTCAAAACTTCGCAAATTTTCAACGCTTACAAGAAGATAAGGTGGCCGGAACGTCCATGTGGTTTGTATATATTCCGTTACTGCCGCCGGTGATGCGCGTGGCAGCGACGGTAATGCTACATTCCGGCGTGGGCTGACTGAGTTGCTTATCCTTGTAAGGGGCGATGCGAAGGCCTGAATGTGGGATAAGTTGATGTACAGACTTCCCACGTCTTTACGTTTAATAAGCCGGATTAGGGGAAATCTTCCGGCCTGAACCAAGGGTAAATGGAACCTATAGGTCTATTGATAAAAAACGAACTCCACAGGCAGGAACGCTCTATAAGTTGGTTCGCCAGAAAGATAGGATGCGACCGCTCCAATGTGTATCGCCTGTTCCAGAAAGACAGCATCGACACCCGGCTGCTGGCAAGGATATCGGTTGTGCTTGGTCACGATTTCTTCTCCGACTTGTCGGCATCGATAAAAACCGGACACAAGCTATTCGGCCAGCAATGAACCTGAAGCGATGACACACGCTTATGTGCAATCCGCAATATGAACGTGTCAATTTAGCTACACCTGTTTCTCCAAAGGCTTTTTTCATTTCGTTATTTTTGCAAAAAAATATAACGATTCCTGATGAGAAAAATATCATTAATGTTCATATGCTGCGTGGTGGGAATAACGACAGCAATGGCGGAAGAAGAGCCTAAAGTGATGTGTATGCCATGTGGTGGAACGGGCAGGATAATGGCAGGGTATATGTCAATGCCATGCGTGATGTGCCAAGGCAAGGGATGGATTGTCGACCCATATTATTATGGGCAGAAATATATGCAAAGACTTAAGGCGTGCTATGACGGTGAAAAAGCGATATGCCGTGGAGATTATTCAGAAGCTGTGGATTATTTCAAGGAAGCTATGGATATGGGTGATGCTGTCGCCGCCACTTATCTTGGCAATTGTCTGGAATTGGGTATGGGAGTGGTTGTTGACCGTGACCTTGCTGTGGATTTTTACCGATATGCAAGTAAAAAAGGAGACCAAGGCGCCAACGAGGCTTTAAAACGGATTAAAACTTCCGGTTTCTGGTCGGCTACAAGCGAGTCACGTAACTGGTTCCGCGGAATGCTGCAGGCTTATCTTAACGTCAGGGAACAAGTCGGTATGGCAGAAATGATGGCAAAATCGGGAATGTCGGGATATTCTTCATCCTCATCTTATTATCAGGATCAATATGAGCGTTGGGAAAAAGTGGCGAAAGGCGCTTATGATAGCCTGACGACGCTCGGCTATCGCGAAAAACGTAATGGAAAAGATGTTGAAGGCGGTGCTTTGGGAAGTTGGGGCGGACGGTTCTCTTCTATGAAGTCGGAAATGCGCAAGGCCCAGCGTGAAATGCGGGAGCTGCGCTCGGAAGCCCGGCGTAACGGCTACACCATATCTCGGTCGAATTATGAGAATATAAATGTGAACTATTGAGATAATTCAGTATTAATCATAACATAAAACAGGTATGAAGAAATTATTTTTTAGCGCAGCTGTTTTAATGGCTGTCATGTGTTCTTGTTCAACTAACAAAATGTCAACGGCTTCAGTTGAGGATGTGACGACCACCATCGAGAGCAACACTTCCGCGGATTTGGTGGTTTCAGGGAATCGCATATCATATACGTTCCGTCCACACAAAGTTGCAGGTAATGTCTATGCCGCAGCGGTTGCCGCAGCATTGAAAGCCAATGGCAATGCCGATATACTTGTCCAGCCGCAATTCGAGACCACCTCGAAAAGGGGGAAAATCAAACAGATAGTAGTAACCGGCTATCCTGCTACATACAAAAACTTTAAAGTAGAATCTTCAAAATGAACCACCTATGAAAAGAGTTATCAACTTACTGTTGGTCTGCGTTGCCATTGTGTTGCTGCCGGCATGTTCTGCTAAAAAGGCGATGACAAGCTCCACGATGAATGTCAATTCATCGGTAATCCAATACCCTACTGTGGCCGATTTGGAAATTAAGCCTAAAGTCGAAAAGACAATGACATGGCAATTCTATCAAATAGGCAAACTTAGTGTACGCAAGGGTAATCTCGTTGCGGAAATGGTAAAAGAAAATGATGCCGACATATTGCTTGAACCACAAGTGTCGTTTACAAAGACAATCTTAGGTCCACGGACATTGACCATAACAGGATACCCTGCAAAATTCAAGAATTTCAGGAAAGCTACGGAATCCGACCTGAAAGCCTTGAATGCCGTAGCGCCGGAATGCCACGATGTGGAAATATACAATATGACGAAACCGAAAAGGCTCAAATAGGTAAATTTGTTCACTGCAGCACGGAGGATGGAAAAGAAAAGCCATCCTCCGTGTTGTTGATACTTGCAGGTATGAAACAGCGGCGCATACGCTGATGATGTCTCATAAAATGTCGAATCTCTAAATCACTAACAGACCGTGTTCGATGGCGCGGGCCACCATGTCGGCCATGTTCGTCGCGCCGAGTTTGCGGAACAGCCGTTTGCGGTGGTATTCTATGGTATTGGGCGAGATGCACATGCGGCGGGCTATGTCGTTGGTGCTCTCGCCTTTGGCTATCGCTCTCAATATTTCAAGTTCATGCGGCGACGGCATCTGCCGGCTTTCAAACCGTCGGCAGTAATCTTCAAAACGCTGACTGTAATAGCTGTTGCCGGTGGCTACGGCTTTCACGGCGGCGGTCAGGTCGCTTAGGTCGTCGGATTTCAGCACTATCGCGTCGGCTCCGGCCGCCATCATGGCTTTGATTGTCCATATCTCTTCGTGCATGGTGTGGAAGATGAAAGATGCTTCCGGCGATATGGCTTGCAGTCGTTCAGTTAATTCCAAGCCGGAAATGTCGGGCAACTCCACGTCGATGATGTATATGCCATAGCTCTTCTTTTTTGAGAGAAGTAAGGCTTTTTCGGCAGTCGTTGCCGTGTCGATGCTTTTTACGCAGTTCTCGCGCGAAAGCAGGGCTTGCAGCCCATGGGCGACTATTTGATGGTCGTCGACGATGAGAATGTTGGTTTTGCGTGGATTTTTAGATTGCATTGGTGTCGGTTTTTATGACGATTGACAGGTTTGTCCCTTTCTCGCCGGTGTTGTAAGTAAGTGTTCCGCCGATGCTTGCCGCGCGGTCACGCATTGTGCGTATGCCTACGCCGTCGTTTTCGCTTTCTGCCGGATTGTTTCCGTTGTCGGAAATGGCAAGGGTCAGGCAGTTGTCCGCGGAAAGCGACAGGGCTATCTTGGCTTCCGTCGCCCCGGAATGTTGCAAGATGTTGGATACGGCTTCTTGCGTTATGCGGTATAGCTCGTAGGCCGTCGCCGGCGGTATGGATTCCCATCCCTTGCCTTCCGGCTCGTATGTGAATCTGATGTTTTCAGAGCTTATGTGGCTTATATAGTCGGAAAGGATTTCGTCGATGTCGGCATGCTTAAACGACGGGGGCATGAGCTCGTGCGAGATTTGCCTCAGGTTGTCGCGTATGCTTTCTATTTGTCCGATAGCCTGTTTGCTGTCAGGCTTGCCGGATTTCATTTCCATTCCGAGCGCAAGGAGGTCGTTGCACACTCCGTCGTGCAGCTCGCGTGCAAGGCGGGTGCGCTCGCTTTCCAGACCGTCGATGTATTTGCGCGCGAGCAGTATTTCTGTTTTCTGGCGTGTCGAGCGGCGGCGGTATAGCAGTATGATTATTCCGGAGACGGCTATTGCGGCTATCGCTATTATTATTGCCGTGAGTTTCATTATGTGCGATTCCTGCCGCAGGTTGCTTTCTGTCAGGCGGCTTATCTCCAATTCCTTTTCTTGGGTGCGGAAACGTGCGGTATATTCCGACAATTTGCGCTCGGCCTCTCCGCTTCTTGCCGAATCCAGCCCTTCGCGGGCTTCCGATGCCAGCAGGTAGGCGTTGCGGTAGTCGCCGAGTCCGGCGTGGCAGCGTGATTTCAGGACGTTCAATTTATAAGCGGGAATCACTATGTTGTGGTTCGCGAGCGTTTCTATCCGGGCGATTGTAGCCAGTGCCCCGCGGTAGTCGCCTGTCGCTTCCTGTAAGTTGGCTTTCGCTTCCAGTATCCCGGCCGCTCCGTTGTTGCCTGGCGGCAGCTTGGCTGCCATTTCTTCGCCTTTCTTTATGTAGACGGCAGCCGAGTCGTAGCGTCCGAGCTGCATGTACGCGTCGAGCAGATGGTTGATGGTTTTCAGTTGCGCAGGGTAGTAGTTGACGGCTTCCCCGCGGTCGTAGGCGTTGCGCAGCAGCGACACCGCTTTCCCGCTGTCGCCCATCTTGCTGTAAGTGATGCCCTCGTTGGCAAGAGCGGACAGGTATTCTATCTCGGCTCCTGCCTGTTCTGCGTGTTTTGCCGCCTGCCGGGCGTATTGCAGGCTTTCGCCGTACCGCTCTTGCTCGCAATAGAGCACGGATAGGTTGTTGAGCAGATACGATGTGGATTCCTCGTCGTGGAATTTCATGGCTATGTCGAGTCCGTTTTTATAGACCGCCATTGCCGAATCGTTCATCCCCAGACGGCGGTATGCTACTCCGGTGTTTCCGCACGCCACGATGTAGCTGCTCGTGTCGCCCGATTGCAGCAGCAGCGGGAGTACCGTGTGGCTGTAGCCTACGGCTCCTCTCATGTCGCCGCTTGATATTTTCAGGAACATCAGTTCTGCGGTGATTAGCGCGCGGAGGCTGTCGTTGCCGGAAGCATACCCGAGAGCCGTTTTGAGGCTCTTTTCGGAATCGTCGTAGCGGCTCAGCATATTCAGATACTGGGCGTATGTCAGGCCGGCTTTTGCCTTGCCGTCGTTGTTGTCGGAATTTCCGTAATAGTCAACCGCCTTTTCGAGGAAAACTCCCACGCTGTCGCCGGTGCCGCGCGATATGTCGTAGCACGCTTTCTGATAGTACAATTCGCCTGTTACGGCACTGTCGCCGCATCCTGCCGAGAGCCTTTCCGCCCGGCGCAGCGCGGCGGGCCATGCGCCGGTGGTGTCGGAAGCGTTGTAGAGGGCAGTACATTCGTCAAAAGCGCGCCATACGTCCGCTTTCTCCTGATGTCCGCATCCTGTCCATAATGCGGCTGATATAAGGATGGCTATAGGGAGCCTTTTCATAAGTCGTGTTTTTTATGTTAATGATTCTGTCAGTAAAGATAGGAATTAAGTGTGACAGTTTTGGCGGATTTTCGCTGAAAACTGTTGCTATCCGCCTAAAAACTACGGTTTTCCGTAGTGTTTCCTCCATTTTTGTGACAAAAAAATCCGCAGATTGCGCTGCCTGTTGCATAATGGCCTTAAAAAAATTTGCGGACACGGAAATTATCCTTACCTTTGCACTGCAAAATCGGGGCGTAGCTCAGTCCGGTTAGAGTACACGTCTGGG
>UMFR01055268.1_pt1 | contig 56117 bp, 40 predicted proteins | sample 1965041 | NCBI WGS metagenome assembly UMFR01 (sample SAMEA4836049, study PRJEB28245) | human gut metagenome | biome: gut microbiome; material: fecal sample | place: Denmark | collected 2008
TCGCTACAAGACAGGTATATAAAATGCCAGCAAATCTGCGTATGTTTATCCTTGAAAGGATGGAAAACAGAGATAGCAAGGAATGCCATGATGTCGTGAAGCAACTGACAGAGAAGACTATCAGCATTGAACACATCATGCCTCAGACTTTATCTGACAAATGGAAAGAAGCACTTGGTGATGAATGGGAACGCATTCACCAGCAATATCTGCATACTATGGCCAATTTGACATTAACTGGCTATAATTCTCAATACAGCAATTTGGCCTTCATAGAAAAACGTGATATGGAAAAGGGCTTCAATGATAGCGCGTTCCGGCTTAATAACTATGTTAAGTCATGCAATCAATGGACTGAAGCAGAAATGAAGCAGCGGCAGCATGACTTATTAGAGGTCTTTATGCGTTTATGGCCAATGCCGTCAACAACATTTGAACCGGCAAAGAGAGAAATAGAGTCTGCTTCAATAGAAGACGATGACTACGAATTTACTGGTAAGAAAATTCAGGGCTATTTCTATCATAACGTTCACTATACAGTGAATACATGGAAAGAAATGCTTATACAAATGTGCAATCATGTCCTTTTGGAGAGACGTTCGACAATAGAATGGCTGTGTGCTAATGAAGAACATGGGTTCTCTCATACCCCGGAAACATGGAGAAAAGAATTAGCTCCAGGTCTTTATGTATGGACAGACAACAGCACATATACGAAGATAAATATCCTTCGAGGAATGCTAAACGAATGCAATATTCCTTTATCAGAGCTCGTCTTTGAGTTCAGAGCTGATGACACGGATGATAGTAATGAAGAATAATTGAAGAATGATTATATTAAAAGCTATGAGTGATTGTTTCGAAAAAATACATATTGATAATGGTACAGTGTTTTTTCTAAACACTGATGGCACATATGTGCTTAATTGCATGTCCTGTGATAACACGGATAATAATACTGTACATTCGAAAGAAGACTCATACGTTTTGCAATGTTATTCTAACGGTTATATCAATAAGGTTTCTTTATCCGACATATTACAGTTAAGGAAGAACTACACATATTCCCATGGTATATTTACTGGTGTTAAACTTCAATATTTCAATGTTAGCACCAATGACGATTTCATCATAGCGATATTTGAGAAAGAAGGGAAAAAGTATATAACTATTCGGTCTGCTGCTGCTCTTACTGAGCACAGCATGTTAGGTTTGAAAGGTGACTCTTTTGTCAAGACTACATTTGACATCATACGAAATTGGTATATACTTCCTAATGAGCAAAGTCATAATGTACCTACAATAATCGCTCTTTGCTCTCATAATGGTTTTATATCTACAAACTATCAAGAATGTTCGAATGAACTTCTATGGCTCAACAGCGAAGTGTTCAAGATTCATGGACTCCAGACTCATGGCTCCGAGCAATCTGAGCCGACACAAAAGCCCGAAGCCAGAATTTCCGATGAAGATTTTGATTTCTCTAGCCTGATTGGATCAGGAAACGAAGATTTATTACGTGATAAATTTAGCGTCTATTTGAAAGGTGGGCGCAATATACCAATAGGTCAAAGTCACGTAAAGGATGTGTTGTCTTTATGTAAAAATTCAGAAGATTTTTGGAGAACTATTATATGCTTACTGGAATGTAATATTAAGATATATCGCTCTCCTATAGTTGGCTATGTTAAGAATAATCCCAACAATCTTTATACACCTGATTATAAGGCATTAAAGACAGTCATAGAACTGATTTTCTCCATAAATGACAAGATAGAGAAGAATTTAGAGTTGTTATACCCTTTCCGTAAGCAATTATCCCAAGCAGATTTATCTCTTGTAAAAAGTGCAGGTAAGGGTCTGTCACAGCCAGAATATTTTCATATATTAGGTGCAATACTCAATTATGCTCCCCAAGATTTGATAGAATTCTGTCTTAACAATGCTTCTCCTGCATCGTATTATTGTATCTATGAAGTGTTGCAAAAAAACTATAAAGCTGGTTCCAACAGCGTCAACAAGCTTATTGATTCCATATCTACAAGATTAGAGAATGGTGGAATTATGGGCAAATTGATTAGGAAACTAATTTTTTGTGATTGCAAAAGGAATCTTAATTATCTCAATTCCGATATAAGTAAGATAAAGGAAGGTGGATTTGCTGAATATTCGAAGTTATGCTATTCGTATGAAGGCAAAAAGAAACACCAAGAGTCGCTAAATAAAATAACGTCATTAGTCGGGAAGAAAGTTGAGGTAAAATATACGAGAACTTATCAGAATCATTATCTGATGACGTATTCTGGAATAAGAGTTCTCCTTCCCAAATGTGTGACAACTGATTATCTCACAGAAGGTAGTGTCGCTAATGTTCTCATCGCTATGGCAGATAAGCCCAATAATACATTATATGCAACACAGAAAACTCCTGTAGATTATAAGAAAATCCTTCAAACGCCATTACTTAATAGTGGTGACATCATAGAGGTAACATTTGACTTAAACGGATATCCAATCGCACATAAATGCTATAGGAAAGTCAAAGTGTCTATAGATTATATTCCCAAGAATATAGATTATAAAGCTCGGTATGAGGCACGAGTGATTCGACAAACAAGTGATAAATACCATTATTTGGTCAAGCTTATTTAGTTCAGTATGAATACATCACAACTTTTCAGCATATTCTGCAAGTTTATAGATGAACGTATATTTTCAGAAGATAATATAGGTTCATCTGTGGCATTCGTTGTTGACAAAGCCCTCATTAATGAATTCTGCAGAAAGAATAATATTGTTGAGCGTGACTTGATGTATGCTGTTAGACACAATCTTTATTCCTATTCCAGGAATATATCTCATATCAAGGGTGTTCTTGCCATCCAACTATATGCAGCATCTAAACGCGCCAATAGTGGAGATATTACTGTAAGGAATTATCGTGACCGACTATCTCAGGTATTACTTGACTGGGATATGAACGATCTTCAAAGATGGATGGAAGATCACCAAGAAATATATTGGGAAACTTTTTATGATTGGTGTGATTCTCATTTCTTCTTCGTCGCCAAGTGCAAAAGAAAGACTGGTGCCGGAAGATATGTTCAATATCCCATTATGCAATCTCAATGTGTTTTCACCGAAGAAGATTTAAAATACATTGCTTGTGCTTTCGTGGATTATGACTTGCTGCCTGGTGAAGACATATCGGAAACAGATTTTTGGAGAGTTATAGACCGATATCATTTAATCTCATATTTTAAGACTCGCCATTCACATGAAGTAAGATATAATTCACGTTCTGATGACGATTACAAACGCCAGATATTTAATTATTATCTGCGTTGGGATGGTGAGTATAAATTGGGGTATAATTCGACGGTTAAGAAACAAATCGCGAAAGAAGCTGATGAATTCATATATCTCACTGAAGACTATTCGAAACTTCAGTTTCGTAATTCTAATCTCAAACTGGCAAAAGAGATAGATGTGTCTAAACTGACATTTTCAGAGATTAGTCGTTTGTTTTCGTTTAAGCATAAGGGACTGATATTGTTTAAAAAGGATGATATCTATGATAACTACTGGCAGGAATACCGTTATCTTGACGAAGATGCAGATGACAATACAGGAGAAGAAGGTATTGCATTGGTTTTTACAAATCAATGTAAACATCGAATAACCTATAAATCAGAATTGTTGGTTAAAAGGTTTGCCAATGTTTCAATCTATAGAGTAAAGTATTCTTATACTACAAGCGATTTATACACGACAAAACGCTTCTATTCTCTTGAAGGAGGATTGAAAATTGGTAGATTCTCTTACTTGTTTGGGGCAGGTCCGTCATTACTCATTACAAAAAAGAGCAGATTCTGGATTGATGGAGAGCCAAAGGACTCTTCAAAAGACGAAATCTTTGATTTAAGCGATCTCAAGACAGGCACTCATAGTATCAGGTTCCCGAACTATAAACGCATCGAATTTGAAATTGTGCAGCACGAAGCCTTCCATCCTCAATGGTTGGACAGCTATAATAAGTGGAACATTAAATTAGAATGCTCTTTGTGGGAGTCTATGAACAAAGATGTTGGCATCGTTGGTCTTGACTATACAGCCATACCGCAAATGATTCAATCAGAACTTAAAGGAAGTGTTCTTAATCGATGGGGTATGATGCATGTCTTTGGCAAAATTCAACATAACGAGACTAATAACGTAATTAAGGTTTTATCTAAAATATAATAAACAATATGAAAACATTTGATTTCGAGAACAATAATCCTATAGGATATGTTGATATATTACCGAATGGTAACGCCAACATTGACATTGTTGGGTATGTCGATAGTCTTAATGTATTTCATCGTCTTAATTCGAGAGAAATTGTAGACTTGTTTCCACCAAAAGGAAGAGTCTTCGCTCATAACTTTATTCAAAGATATGAATCATTTCGAAATAGACTGGTTTGTCTTGCCGTGATGCCTAACGCAAAGGATGGTGAAGGTTTAGATTCATATATTTGGGATAAATCCGTGACCGTATATGAGTATGGAATCCAAATCAAGACACTCAAAGCAAATCTTAGTGAAGATGGTGAAAACAATTTCTGCATATTTCAAGAGAACGACTTGATTGAGTCTGATTCAGATAAATATATTCTTTCTGGCGATAGAGTGTTTTTTGTAAAAGCACGCAGTAAAGACCGTCTAATTCCATATTGGAATATCTCAAATCTTGATATCATTGATACCTCATTTGGGAAAAAGTATATTCCTGCATCTCAACTGCCGGAAAAGGATGGTTGCATCGATATCACCAATGATGATCAGCTGATAAATTGGTTCATGACCAAAATTTTACGTAAACATTATACAGAAATTATGGCTGGTGGTTCATTTGAAGCCGTTGAACAATATTTGGTCACCGCTTTCAATGACATGAAGAACCTGACTCCTAATGTCTATAAGAGCCGTCTGGACAGAATAAAGAAGATTAGTGCCAATTTTATCATGACATTGGATGAGCTTAACGAGATTTCAGATATTCCCTGGGTTAAGAACGTTATACAGCAAACAATAGACACACATAAGCAAAGCATAATTAGCGATTCATCAGCTGAATTTAAAGCTCAACTGGACAAGCTCAAAGAAGAGCATGACCTTCAGATTGAGTTGGAAAAAGAGCGATACAAAGAAGAGGTAAATAAGCTAAAGAGCGACTATGATGCAACCGTCAGGTCTATATCTGACGATGAAGCTAAAGCTGTTGCTCAGTTAGAAGAGAAGAAACTTGATATTGAAATTCTTGACGAGACTATAGCTTCAAAGAAAAAGGAGATTGATAATGTTGAGACACTGTTGAAGAATGTCAATGAACGAAAGAATGACATTGTTTCAGATTTCACCATTATTAAAGAAGTATTGGGTATTGGAGTATCTGCTGGTACTGTAGATAATAGTGAAGCATCATCAAAAAAGGCTTTAAATATCGAAGTTATTGATCAAGCTGATGAAGAATGCATCATGTTTAATGCTTACAAGAAGTCATTAGAAGATACATTAAAAGCAAACAAAATTCCACATAACAATGCATCTACTATAGCTGATATGCTTGTTGAATACAAAACAATGCTTGTACCTGATATTGCTTATGCTATGTCCATCATTCATGCAGCTCAACGTTGTCTTTATGCGATAGAATACGTTAATGTTGGATGGAAGTCATTTGATGACCTATGGAAAGATGGACTTGTTGGAATTGTGCAACATTGCGAAGCAGAACCTGGAATGATGCATTTCCTGATTCTGCAAAATATCAATCTGTCATACATACCTAATTATATGCAGCCTCTTGTTGATATTCAAATGGGTATTTCATCAACTTTCCCACAAGGATTGTCTTTTCCGAAAAATCTGAGGATTCTCTGCACTCTTGCAGACGGTGATGTCCTGCCTATGAGTGAAAAATGTTTGAGTTATATAGGTTGTATAGAAAACGAATCTAAAGAAATCCATATCAGTCAGTTTAAGACAGCTTATAACCCCAAATATGGTTTCCTCTCTCCATCAAAGCTTGAAGAAGGCGCTGAAGGATTAAGTAATGTTCCTAACTTCTATAACTCTTACATTGATGAATAAATCTGCAGATAAGATACAGAAGGCTCAAGAACTACTATATGATTGGATAAGTCATTTTGACAAGAGAAGTTTGGAGAGCATAAAAAAAAATTGTGACTACTTGGATAATATCTATGAGTTACAATTAACTAATCCTATATGGGGAATCTTTTGGCCATTAGTTTTTAATGGTGTTATAGACCATATAGGGAATGGTTACTATGCTCTTTCATCTACTATTGTACTTGACTTTTCAACTCACAGTTATTTTGTCAATGCTTCGAAAGTCAACCAAAAAAGCGAGAAGGTTTTAGTTGGTATTGAACTGTCAGGGCCACTTACGGAAACCGAATACAAAGTAATGCGTCCATCCCCACTTGCCATACTGAAAACTTACCCAACAATCAAAGATGTCGTTGACGCTTTTCCAAAAACGCTACAAGATGAAAGTAATCTCAAATATGCGAATTCAAGGACACGTCGAGGGCTTGCAGAATTAGAGCAAAATGGATTAACAAGGTATTTTTCACTACCAGAGTCCCTATATATAAGGGAATTACCTTCAAGAAATATTAATCCAGAGGCTTATGCCATTGCTTATTGTTTAACACGTGTTGTGAATGGTGAGCCTAACGGCATTTATAATCAAAAGACAAGAGTTCTTAAAATGCCCACTTTTGCTATGTCATTTATGATATATAGAGTGTTGCTGATTGAGTGTATGGCATTCAAAAAGCTTCCTCGTCAAGAAGAATACAACTATGTTTTTGAAAACATATCAGTTGATATTATCAAGCAATTAAATAGAATACTTTGCAATTCAATAAGTTATGAATAATCCTATAAAGATTTTCAACGAAATATTTGATGCTTATTTTAAGTATATCAATAGCGGTTTGCCTTTCTGCAGAGAAGAGTACAACCAAGAACGTAACGCCTTAATACAGGAAACTGGCACTATATGTCAGCCTCCTATTATTGAAATTGTTCCAAAGTATCATGAGAAAGCAACACTCAAAGAATTCTGCAATAAAGAGGGCGTTTCTGAAGACTTGAACGACTTTGTCAGCACAGGATTGTTTGTCAATAACAGCAAGCAGGAAAGAAGGTTGTACGACCACCAGTACGCATCTTTGAAAGAAGCACATCTGAATAGAAAACATATTGTCGTTACAACCGGTACTGGTTCAGGTAAAACAGAATGTTTCCTTCTACCAGTAATAGCCGACCTTGTTGCCGAATCCAGTAAATGGGATAAATCGAGGAAGAGAGCAATGAGAACAATGATACTCTATCCTCTCAATGCTCTGGCTGAAGACCAAATGATAAGATTACGAAAAGCTCTTAATAGTCATACTGATGATAAAAGTGGGGCTTTAGATTGGCTTGATGAACATCGTCATGGCCATCGTTTCTATTTTGGTCGTTATACTGGAGCAACCCCAGTTAGCGGTACACGCGAAAAAAGTGAAGGAAAACTGAGGGAAGAAAGGAATCGTCTTATAGTCGAATGGAAAGCTGCAAAGGCTGCTGCTATAGAAAACAATAATACTGAATTGCTTTATCATGTTCCATGTATGGAAAATGACTCCGCTGAAATGTGGGATCGTTTTTCTATGCAGGACAACGCTCCAGACATACTCATTACAAACTATAGCATGTTAAATGTCATGCTCATGCGTGAAAATGAGGCGGACATATTCGCTGATACAAAAGCTTGGTTAGAGGAAGATCCTTCGCATGTTTTCCATCTTGTTATCGATGAGTTGCATACATATAGAGGTACAGCAGGAACCGAAGTCGCATATCTGTTACGAATACTCCTAGACAGATTGGGATTAAATCCTAATTCTCCTCAAATACAATTCCTTGCATCCAGTGCGTCAATGGAAGAAAATCAGCAATCAATGGATTTTCTTTCTGAATTCTTTGGGGTAAATAAAAAGGACTTTGCTTCAAAATTTGTCATATTATCAAATCCTTTGCAGCCTTCTGTTGAAAAGCCTGTTGTTAGTCTTCCTGTCGACTTGTTAAATAAATATGGAGAGATCGTTGATGATAATGACGATACGGATAGCATGTTTCTTAATGCTGTCGGCTGTTCATCATTCTATGACGTAACAAAGAAATACGATTTGTTATCATGGCTCAAATATGCGTTAAGTTCAAGCAAAGGTGTTATTGCCAAGGATATTGATAAAATTGGTGAAGTTCTTGAAATTGAACCAGAAATACGTACATCAGTAGTTGCTGGTTTAGTTAAGATTATCTGTCAGAGTAAGGATAATGGAACTTTCATTTCACCACTTAGGACGCATCTGTTCTTCCGTAATGTCATTGGTATATGGGGATGCTCAGACCCCCACTGTCCTCATGTAAATGAGAAGTATCGATTTGAAGGTAGAAGTATCGGAACTATGTATAAGAGACCAAGAAATGTATGCAGTTGCGGTATGAAAGTCCTTGAAGTCCTTGTTTGTGAGAACTGTGGAGAAATCTTTCTTGGAGGATATAAATACACTGTTAACAATCACACATTTCTTAGTTCTGAAAAGCCTGTTAACGGTGACGAATCGGGATATTGTATATTGTGGAAAGGAGATGCTGCATCTGAAGATGGTTGGAAAAAAGTTGATTATAATCCTGGCACAGGTGAGTACTCTTTGAATTTGGATGGAGAATATAGTCTTTATGAACAAACATCTGATTCAGAAACTAAATTCCCTCATAAATGTCCACAATGTGAAGTCGCATATTATGTAAAAGACAAAAATAGTGTTACTCCAATCCGCTATCATGGAACTGGATTGCAGAAAGTTAATCAGATTTTAGCTGATTCTTTGATTCGTTCAATGAAAAAAGAAAATGAGAAGAACACTAAAGTTGTTTTATTCTCGGATAGCCGACAGTCTGCTGCAAAACTATCTGCTGGTATTGAGCTTGACCATTTTAGGGACGTTTTACGTTGGGCAATTCTTCATGCACTGAATGGTAACAATGATGTTACCACGTTCCTAAAACAAATGTATGATAAAAAGGATTGGGAATTACCAGAAGGACAGCGTCTTAGCATGATGACAAGCGATTATGCCTATGGGGAAATCGCGAGAATTATCATGGCTGCACATATGGGATTTGCAACTGAAGAACAGATAAAGGCTCTTTCTAACTTCTTCAGATTGTGTAATGGGCAGAGTCTTGGAAATATCGAAAATGATGTTTTCAAAACTCTCTTATCATTAGGTATAAATCCTGCTGGTCCTAAGCCGACCTGCTTTGAAAACCGTATGGCTGGAGTGTGGTATGATCTTTTTGATTTCAAAGAACAAAAGGTTAAATCTGATTTAAGCCAGAACCAGTTAGAGTTTAGTGACAGAATTCGTAGAAACAATAAGATAGAGCAATTAATGAGTATATTCAGTAATCGGAACCGTTCCTTTGAAGAATTAAAACTTGGCTATCTTGCGCCTTCAAAGGATATAGCCGACATTACAATGAAAGAATTGGTTTGTTCAACCATCCGAATACTGGGAGAAAAGAAACGAATTAAAGAGCTCCCGTCAAAATATCCAAGAACTGCAAGTTTTCCTATGGCCGTAAGAAAGTTGGTTATGAATGTCTATCACATTAAAGGTAGAGAAGAAACCAACACGAAATTGGAATTGCTACGAGACACTTTGCGCTCATTGGGCATTATAGATAGGCTGATTACCGTCTTAACAGGAGAAGGACTGTCTTTTATTAAGGCTGAAGTGGGTTCAAAGTATTGGGTATGTCCTCGTTGTAAGACTGTTCACATGCATCATGCAAATGGAATATGTATAAACTGTTTTCATAAACTAACGGATGAATCGGTTCTTACAAAAGAAGACATTGTCAATCCCAATGACTATTATTTAACACTATTAAATTCAACGGATAATGTCTATCGTCTTCATTGTGAGGAGATGACTGGCCAGACCACAAAAGCAGATTCTCAAAAAAGGCAAAGGCTTTTCCAAGATATATTTCTTAAGACAGAGAATCCAACAGTAGAAGGCATCGATTTGCTGAGTGTGACAACCACAATGGAGGCTGGTGTTGATATAGGTTCCTTGACAGCTGTTATGATGGGAAATGTTCCACCTCAAAGATTCAATTACCAGCAACGTGTCGGTCGTGCTGGTCGTCGAGGTAATCCGCTATCTATCGCCCTGACTGTTGCTCGGTCAACGAGTCATGATTTGACTAACTTCCAAGAATACGAAAGAATGGTTTCTGATACGCCAAAGGATCCGTATCTAGAAATAAGAACAAAAGAAATTGCAGAAAGAATTATCTACAAGGAGATTCTATATGCTGCCATGAAAGAAGAGTATTCTGGACATGACAGTGTACATGGTAATTTCGGAACTGTTGAACAATGGGATAAGCACAAAATTGGTGTAAACAACTGGTTATTGACAAATCACGATGAAGTCAAAAGAATCATTTCTGTTGTTACAGCGGGAACAGATATTTCAGATTCTCAGAAAAAAGAGATAGAGGATTTTATTTATAATCAGTTGATTGATAAAATTAGCACTATTGCTTCGAGCGAAGAATTCTCGCAAAATTATCTTAGTGAACGACTTGCTAATGCAGGTCTTCTTCCAATGTTTGGATTCCCAACAAGAACCAGGAATCTGTATCTCTCAATGCCCAAAAAACTTCCATCAGAAGATGTGGTTTCAAGAGATATAGATATGGCATTGAATTCTTATGCTCCTGGTCATGAGATTGTGAAGGACAAGAAGGTATATAAAGCTGTTGGAGTCGTTGAGTATGAATATAACAAGTCTCATATTATAAAACCGAAGAGTAATTCCCTTAATGTGTATCGCCAACCTCTTAACAGGTGTGAAATTTGTGGTTATACATCAATAAGTCCTGAAGGAACGCCTAACACATGTCCAGTATGTGGTAACGAAATGAAAAAGATAAAGATTTGTTCACCACTTGGATTCTGTGTGGATTACAATATGCCTGTTGAGGATTTCAACGGCAGTTATGATTGGTATTCTCCTAATAGTGATATTAAACTGGACTGTGAACAATCGTTGCAGGAATGTCCACAGGTAAACAATATGACTATCAGGAATAATATTGTTCCTTCCCAAGGTCTTGTTCACCTCGTGAATGACAATAATGGTGACTTCTATAAACTTGGGAAGAACAATGATGGGATATATGTGTCACGTGATGCATATCCTGAAGACATAAGGAATACTTTGAATTTGTCCTATGAGTCCAAATATGCTTTTGTTTCATCAAAAACTACAGGAGTATTAACGTTGTCCATAGCAAAGGTTTCTGACGATCTATGTCTTTCTCCTTTAAACAGTGAGAATTCAAACAGTCATGCTGTTCGTGCAGCCTTTCTATCATGGGGGTATCTTGTGAGAAAATCCGTTTCCTTTTTTCTTGATATAGACTCATCTGAACTTACCGTTGGATTCTATATCACCCCACAGACAAAAAAGGCTGAAATTTTCTTCGTGGAGCAATTAGAGAATGGTGCTGGCTATTGTAACTATCTGAGTGGAAGAAGATATAAAGATGTTCCATTGAAAGCAATCATCATGCCATTGATTGAAAATGGAGAAATATATAATTCACTTACTTCAAATAACCACAAGGAGGGGTGTACATCTTCATGCTATGACTGTATAAGAGATTATTCAAATCAAAATGTACATCACCTGCTTGATTGGAGATTAGGACTTGATTTGGCTCGATTGTCTTATGATTCTAAAGCAAAAATAGACTTCACTGTTTCTTATTGGTGTCATTTCATTAACAGCACAATAAAGAATGTTCTATTGAAACATAAATATACAGTTGAAGAATTTAAAGACACACTAATTGGTGTAGATCCATATAGTGAGAAATTTTGCTTGGTTCATCCATTATGGTCAGTTAAGAAAATAAATAAGCTGATTGGGTCATTACCCGGTCAATACAATGCTATATCCGTATTTGATATTTCTAAGTTAAACAATTAGAATTAATGGAGAATCAAGAGATAATCATATTGGTTGCAATTACCGCTATCACACTTCTGATAGCATTGAAAATATACACATACGTGAAAGCAAGTCATCTAAGGAAGATTGGCTACACATACGTATATTATTACATGAAAAATTGTGGCCTGCTATCGTATTATCGAAACAGTTCCAATCATATAGACAAATATTCATCTTGTTATGATGAATTAAATAGTCATAAAGATAAGTGGTACTTGTCTATTGGAAGTAAGAATATCATTAAGGAAATGGTCGATTTCTATATAATGGCAAACAAATTAACCATTTCGGCAGCCAACATGTTTCATTTAAGTCATTATTTCTCTTATTCTGAATGCAAAAGTTTCGAAGGGTCGATAACTGCTTTGGAAACAAGCATGAAGAATATTGTTAATAATGAATTCCGTAGATTCATTTACAAACAGACAGGAGAAAAGGATTTATATGATTATCCACGTAAAAAAGCATATTCTCATAACTTTGAATATAATCGCGAAGTTCATAACAAGGAAGTTGTCGAAAAGGAACTAAAAGATAATAAACTTTTTTTTGATACAGTTTTAAAGTACCCATTAGATGCTCAACAAAGGGAGTCAATAGTTAAGCTTGAAGACAATTGCCTTGTTATTTCAAGTGCAGGAAGTGGTAAAACTTCTACATCTATTGCAAAGGTCAAATACCTGCTTGAAAAGAAAAACTATAAAAAAGAAGAAATCTTGGTGGTTTCCTATAATAGAAAGACTGCCGAAGAATTTCAAGAAAGGCTTAATATACCAGGTTTGACTTGTAAAACATTCCATGCTCTGGCCTTATCTATCATAGGGAAAGTAGAAGGGAAACGTCCTGATGTCTGTGAACCTACCTTTTTGTTGTCCTGCTACTATAATCTTATTAAAAAGGATAATGAGTTTAAGGCGGCAATTTACAAGTTTGTTTCTGAGGTGTCTTCAATAACAAGAGGAGAACATGAGTATCAGACTGCCGAAGAATACTATAAAGACAGGGAAACATATGGTATTATGGCACCATATGGAGATATGAACGGTTCTCCTATTTTCACAAGAAGTGAAGAAGAAAAGAAAATATGTACATGGTTATCTTCACATGACATAAGGTTCCTTTATGAGCAACCTTATCCTTTTCAGACTGCTGACACTCAACATAGACAATACAAGCCAGACTTTACTATATATTTTAACAAAGACGGAAAAGAATATTATTTATTCTTGGAGCATTTTGGCATTGATATTAATGGCAATGTACCTCAATGGTTTGGTGAGGGTACAGGCGGTTTTTATGCTGCCAATCAAAAGTATAACAGTGATATACTTTGGAAGCGGCAACTTCACAGTAACAATAATACATTGTTGATAGAAACAACCAGTGCGATGTTCCATGATAAGACCATATATAAGAAACTTGAAAAACAGCTCAGACAAGTTGGAGTGCCTATGAGGGAACTTACCGAGGATGAGAAATATGAAAGGCTTTTTGAAAGGAACAAAGCTGTCGAGGACAGTATAATGAATCTCTTTTCGTCTTTTATCAGTCTTATGAAATCAAATGGCAAATCATTTGATACTGTCATGGAAGATATTAAGAATAGCGATCAAGGTGAAGCATTTAACGAAAGGTGTAGATTCTTGATGTATGAAGTCATAAAACCATTATATGATGAATACGAAAGAGCATTAAGAGAAAATGGTCAGATGGATTTCACTGACCTGGTTCTTCATGCAGCCGAGTTATGCAACTCTGGCAAATACAATTCCCCGTACAAGTATATTTTGGTTGACGAGTTCCAGGATATTTCGGTTGACAGATATAAGTTTATTCTCTCATTGAGAAAGAATCCAATATGGACAAAAACTTACTGTGTTGGTGATGACTGGCAATCAATCTATCGTTTTTCTGGAAGTGATATGAATTTATTCAATCACTTTGAGAATTATTTCGGATTTACCGAAAGATGTAAGATTGAGACTACATATCGATTCGGTAATCCTCTCGTGGATCAATCATCTACATTCATATTAAAGAATCCCAACCAGGTATACAAAACTGTTCATCCACTATCAGAAGAGATTTCGACCAAACTTTCTTTTGTCGCATTTACCCGTGGACTCAATAATGTAGAATATCTTGATACCATTCAACAGGTTCTCAATAATATTCCTTCTGAAGATACTGTTATGCTACTTGCCAGATATAATTACGAAATCAAAGTATTCCCAGAGAAGGCTATAAAGCAAAACCCCAATTCCAAAAGAGCAAAAGTTTCATTTTCCGGAAGAACGATGGACTTTATGAGTGTACATGCTGCTAAGGGATTGGAGGCTGATAATGTTCTCATCCTTAATTGTAGTCAAGATGCAGGTGGATTTCCATCAAGAATAACAGATGATCCTATTTTAGGTTTTGTCTTGAGTGAAATTGATACATTTGAATACTCAGAAGAACGAAGACTTTTTTATGTTGCAATTACTCGTGCAAAGAAGCATACGTTTGTTTTATATAACACAAATATGCCATCTGTATTTGTAACAGAAATGGATGAATGTGAAGATGGTGAGCAGATGTTGTGTCCACGCTATAAAAAAGGAAGGTTGAAAAAGATAAAGGATGGAATTTCCATAAATGGAAATCCTTATAGAAACTATCTTTGTACAAATTCAGTTGCAGGGTGTAAATTCTTCTGGCAGGTTTATTTTAATACTCCAGATGACATTATCGGTAAGTACCATTTTCAAATGGATAGATATTTCTATCATCCACAGGTAATTGCTGCTGCTCAATTTCAAAATTCTACGAACAATATTTTAACATCAAATACGGGTAATCGACGGACTAGATCAGAAATAGCTCCTGCAGCACCAGTTGCACCTCCTCCATTATATCCTTCAATTCCACCAGACACCAATGAAGGTATTAATGACGATTTACCTTTTTAAGTTACCAAACAGTCATATTAGGAACAGGTAAGCAGTTAAGGAAAGTTATAAAACTCATAATTTTACAAAAAATGATAGTTACAATAATTGTCATAATATCTGCATTTATTATATACCTCCTATCGATCCATTTCATCAAAAATTGGATTCATGGAAAGGTTGTGGATGCTAACGCTGGTAAAGACATGGAGGATTTTTACAAAAAGCATCCTTCTGCAAGACAGTATGCCGAAAATGAACATAATTGGAATCCGTCTTTCAATTTAGAACATCGTGGATTGCAGGTCTTCAATATTCCATTTGTTCCCGAAGACGATGAAATTTTCTATATAGAAAATGAATATGATGAAGAAGCCAATCTGTTCATTAAGGAAAACCTTGATTTAATAAAAGAAATATTTGCCACAAAAGGTTTTACTTTCGTTTATTTGCCATTTATAAGCGTTTCCAGAGAAATGGCAGAGTCAATGGTAGCTTACTATTCTGCAAATCCCATGATCAAATCTATCAATAATGAAGATTATAAACATGGTCTCAAAAGCGACTTTCTCCTAAACTATATGGTTTATCCTCAAAACCGGCCAATGATAACTCATGGTTTTTGTTGGTACAATACGACAAAGTCTCTTTTCAAATTCAAGAAGATATGGTATGTCTTTGATTATATCTCCTTTGATGGAGCTGAAGCCCGAAAACATCCAAGAGAGGTGTTAGAAGATATGCTCCCCGAATTGGGAACAAAAAAGATATGGAGAAAGGGGCTTCATAGCGAAGGTACTATAGAAAGTGAAGGACTTGCAGATGACAACTTTGATGAAGAAACCAAAAAGATTCTTTCGGAAATACAAGAAAAGCTCAATTCAGTCCGACTTAAAGGTATTAGTGAAGCTATTATCGCACAGTATGTTAAACCTTGCCCACAATTAAGCAGGTTAACAATAAGCAAAGACTTTACTATCACCCTTAATGATTATAATAATGTGGAGATAACAATGGAGCCTATTGTTAAAGCTGTATTCATTCTCTTCTTGCGTCATGAAGAAGGTATTTATTTCAAGGATTTGTCCGATTATCAGACAGAACTCGAAATAATATACGGGGCTGTTAAGGCAAAACGTAATGACATTAATGAAAAGATGCAATTAGGCTTCACTCCTCAGATAAGTAATAGTGTTAAGAGTTTGACGAATCCATTTAGTAATTCTATAAATGAAAAATGTACTCGGATAAAAGAGGCATTTATTCTTCATTTTCATGATAGCATTGCGTCGAATTATTATATTCAAGGTATGCGTGCTTCAGAAAAGCTAATTAAGATTTCAAGAGACTTAGTAATTTGGGAGGAATGGCAATGAAACAGGAAACTTTGATTCGTCTTGATAAAATACTCAATAAGGTTGACGATGGAAATGTGTTTGTTGTTACAGCAATAGTCACTATCATCATATATCCATTCATAGCCATATATCAAATATGGAAATATGTAGTCAGAAAAGTGAAGGGCAAAGTATATGATCCGAAATCGCAGGAGTGGATTACAAAAGAAGAACAAGATAAGAAAATCTTGAAGGAAAAACTGACGAATAGGGAGACTCCACTGAAAGTTGAAAATCATATCATGCCTAATAAGGATGATAGGTTTTATTTCTTTGAAAAAAAGAAACTTACAATTCCATATGATAAACTTGCCTATGTAGAAACAACATATAACGAAAAACTGCATCGTTTTTTCGAAGATAATGCAGAATGGCTTGATAGTTGGCAGAAATGGCATGGATTGGATATTGCCTCATATAGTTATGAGGATATTAAAGAGGGAATGCTTTATCCTCAGGACTTTGCTGTGTTCAAACACGGTTTCCTCTGGCACTCTCCCATGAGTTCGTGGGATAAGGATTCTGATATTTTCGGAAGCATTCATTATTATTTTGAAATTAATCCTGAGTCTGACATTCCAATCAAAGATCAAATGGAACTCTTTATGCGAAAAATTTATGAAAATATAGATTGGGGATGATGCTAAATGGCGTTTTCACAAGCCTTGCGGAATCATTTTTTTATTTATTATAGTTATCTATTTGTACCTTTGCATCGAACAAATAAATGAACGATATGACAGAAATAGAAAAAGTTCTTTCCTACCTCAAATTCTTTCACTATAGACAGTGGGAGGAAGATAAGTTGGAGGAATGCAAAAAGTTACTTGCGACCATGAGTCGAGAGGAACTTCGTGTCGTCAGGCATTCTCGATGGATGGACAAAGACAACGCTCTTTATCCTGCGTTGTTTGAACATTTATTTCACGACGAGTTGAAAAGTGTTGTCAAGAAACTAAATGAAATGACGACACCTGATCTATTACAAGAATTAAAAACAACCAAAAGTTCATACAAAAAAGAAAAGATACCTGATATTCTTCTTGAAAGATATGATTCAATGGAAGATGAGGAACGTAAACAAGTGTTCAAGATTTTATTAAGAAAAGGCTTTGTTGATAAAAATAGTAATAAACAGAATCAATTATGAGGCAATTTGTAATTATTGATATTGAACAAAATACTGTTCAACCAGATGGAGAATTCTTAATTGTTAAGGCGAATCCAGTTAAGCAAGCTGAAGGATTTGAGCATCTCGAACAAATGTTTGGAAAGAAATACTTCAATTATGCTATGAATGAATGTGATGAAACCGAAGTGTTCATGTTACCTTACTCGGAGGAACTTACTCAGAGATTAGTGAGGTTGGCACGTAGATATGAAGATGGCGATTATTGGACTCCAAACATGAGTGAGTATATGGATGCAAGGCTGAGTACACCAAATGGTATAATTACAATTCACAAATCGTATGCTCTGGTATGAAGAGGAATGAAAACGAATCAACAAAAGTACATTCCACCTGTTGCCGATTGGCAATTCAAGCACAAGGTCGTTGACGGAATGGAGATTGTTTCCTTTTCTGCAACAAAGACTACTGTTAGAGATAATCCTGATGGCGGTTTCAGTTGGGATTCTGGTGAAATGGCTTTTTTCGTATTCCCAGATGACGATGAGAATATGCAGATGTTAAATGATGCAATAAAGCTGGAACCACAGAAGAAACAGTTTTGGGAACCAGATACATCAAATTTTTACCATGCCAGAATTTCAATGAATGGGCCTTTTGGCTCAACAGAGCATGATTTATTTATTTCACACGAATTTCCAGAGGAAAGCATTTTAGATAATCTTCAGGATGCTCTTTGGTAAAAATACATGTAGCATTATGGGAGAAATTGATAATATTAATTGGATAGAAAGTCAGAATTCTTTCTCCAAATCGAGCAGAGCCATTTTTGGTAGGAATATCTTTTATAACTATTACAAGAATCACCAAAAGAAAAGGTATAGAATGGGACGCTTTCGCTATTCTATAGATGGAAACATTACTATGCTAAAAGTTGATAAAGAGCTGAATAAGGACGGCGTCGATTCTGATGGCAAGGCTTATTATTGGCATTATTATCACGATGAGTGTTCTTTTGAAAAGACTTTAAACTACGATATGCACCCTTCACTTAAAAATGATCGTTTCATTGTAAACAGAGTGAATACAGGAAAATGGAATTTTAACCATAATGCTTTTGCTTGTATTACCCGTGCAATCGCAGAGTTGAAGTCTCAATTAAACTCATACCAGACTTTGGTTGTATTGTTTCCATCGAACAAATTGGTCGAGAAAGATGCTCAGAATAAATATCAAAGGGAGTTTATTGATTTACTTAGACAAGACCATATCACTTATGTGATTGGAGACATTAATAAGTTTGAGGAAAAAGAGAAGCAACTAGTGGTAGTTATTATTGACCTCGTCACAACAATTAATCGAAAGAACTTTATAATCAGCGACATTCGAAATAAAAAAGCTAAACAAAAGCCCGTAGTTTCCATGTATAGTTTAGTGGTAATCTTCGATGAAAAAGTTGGTCAGTTCTGCATTGATCTGCGTGAATACAGGAAGAAACAAGAAGAGGAAAAGAAGGCACAGAGAAATGTGGTGTACGTTAGAGATACACCTACAATTGATGAAGAAGAGCTTATTATGAGGTCGTTAGCGGGATATGGGTCCGATCCTGAAGTTTTCGGATTCTAATAAATAGAACTATACTATACTAAAAGGAAGATATATGATTTAAACCGATGTTTAACACATAATAAATTATATAGTTATGGCAAATTTTTTATTTAAATCAAATTATCAAAAAAGATACGAGAATGGTAAACTAACATCCGTTTCGTATTCAGTATATGACTTTCAGAATATTCCGTTAGGGCCTGGCGACCAGGACTCTTTGGACAATATTGTAGTTAAGGTGTTTATTAAAGGTATGGTTTCCTTTGAAGCTGTAAAAAAAGACATAGACATTGACAAGTACTTCTTTAAAGATAGAAGTGAATGTATAGATGTTATTTATTCTTTTGATAAATATGATAAGAAGATAAAGTCAATTGAGTTCGACAGACACGATATCAATGCCAGGTTGGTTTTCTTAGAGTCAGATATCAACGAGGAAGTTCCTAAAGAACTTGTCGTGGAGAATATCTCTACCTCTGAAGAAATGCGAAATGTTTACCCAGAAAGGATGTTTAGCGACGACAAACTTGAAGATGAGATAGATACTTACGAAAATCGTGTTGAAACTGCACAAGAATATCTGTCGGATGAAGATGACCCTACAGTTAGAGGCGTTTTGGCAAGTAGATTAGGTTCATATAGGCAGACACTTCGTCAGCTTCTTGCAGAAAAACAAAGAAGAGGTTTGTAGTATAATAATTGGTACTACAAACTCTGTGTGTGGGGTGCACTAAATTAGACTAAGATACCAAAATCGTTCCCAAGTGTAAAAGAATGGTGAAGCATCTATAGCAATGGCTTTTGAACATTTTGTGTTGATGGTGGAAACTTTTCGATAGATATAGTGACCATTTACCCACACATCTTCTTTAACAACTATGAAGTTAATAAACATTTCCCACTAACTCCCATTTCATTCGTTCTAATTGCGATGATGTTACAAATTTTCAAAAGTCTTGTAAACTCACAGATGACAGAAGCATACAAAATGTTTAAGTTATGAATAATTGGTTAATAATAGTACTTTATTGGATAGCCTGCTGCATTATGGCTTATGTATTCAGGAATAGAAAGGGAAAGGACTCTCTTCGCATAATAGCGATGCAGAAGACTAAATTATGGGAGCACCTATTGATAATCTTGTTATCTCCATTAGCGGTTCCAATTATTATACTTGTTTTAGTATATAATGCTTGCAAGAATTTGTATTATAAGAACCGTCCAAAACCATTACCTAAAAGTATAATAAAATTCATGAAGAAGGATTGTGTTTTGGACGAGAATGATAATACCACCTCATTAACCGAATATAACTATAAACATGGGACAGAATATACCCTAGATGATGTATATGGTAAAGGTTATATAGATTCCTTGGCTGCTGAAGAGAAGACAGAGATCACTACAGAAGCCCGAAAATATGGTGTGTTAGAAATGCAGGAAAACATACCAGAAACCCCCTTTACGGATGCAGCAAAATCATTGGGTAAAGCACTGCTTAGTGGCGATTTCTCAGTATTTGAGAGCCTTCTTGATGATAACTCTGAGCATATAATTTACAAAAAGGAAACCATATCGGGTAAAAGCCAGATTGTTGAATATTGGAAAGGCTGGAAATCTCGTTACGTTGATACAAAAAAGACAAAGAAATTTGAAGTGGTTTACTCAAACTACTATTCAAATGCATGCCTTTTGATTGATATGATGGTAGTGATGTTCCTTATCAGAAACAATAAAATCCAAAAAATTCTATTAATTCAACGTCATTTGAATTTGATGATTGGCTATCATGATGACATACTTGAATTCCCATTTGATCTTGATAGCATTAAAGGGTGCTTTTCCGAATTGCGAGAGTCAAATGAAAATCTTGAATCAGTCATAACGGAGAACAGAATTCCTTGTTTGTCCTGTGGTACACCATCAGAGAAACTGGATTGGCATAGTTCACTATTTCAAGCTGGAGACATTGGGTATACAGGCATAGTATCGGTGTGTCCTCATTGTCATAAGGTAATAGAGTACTATCCAGAGGCACGTATTCGTTATATTGAGCCAGTTAATCCAAAAGAAGCAAAACATCCTATACCTCATAAGTATAATAAAACAAGTTATGAGCCAAAGCTATTTGGTATAAGGAATTTTGAAGGAGGTGACCCGCTGAAGGGGACTAACTATGTCGAGGGATTGTCTGGCGATATGAAAAAAGCTGCAGAGGAATCCAATTGGTTTCTGTTAAGCACGATGAATTCACAGGATTTCAATAAAGTCAAGAGTTGCTATCTAAAAGCTATTGACAATGGAGTTTATGAAGCTGCCAATAATATAGGAGTCTTTGCGTATAACTTTGAACAAAAATATGATGAAGGAAAGCATCTTTTACGTGTTGCTATTGACGGCGGTTCGCATAATGCGATGCTAAATATGTTCACTATCCTATGGACAGAAGAAAAGTATGAGGAAGCAATAAACTTGCTGACTGAGATTAACGGGAAGTCATCTCCTTCGTTGAAATGTTTATGGAACCTGGCTTTCTTCCATTTTATGGGTGAGGATTATGCCCATAATCCAATAAAGAAAAAAAGTAAAGGAACTGCCAAGACTATTCTAAAGCTGATTCTGGAAAAAGAAGGCGATATGTTATATAATGAAGAAAAGGGTGTCTTTGTAACAGCTAAAGAATTCTTGAGATACATTGATGATGGAAATATCTTCTCGGCAAAAGCGAAAGACTACCATTGGCGAATTAAGACAAACCTTGATTCATTGAAGAAAAAGGGTGACGATGCCGTATTCTATGATCTTGATGCGTTGTCGTTGGCAAAAGGGTATCATATAGGAGTTCGTATAGCAGAACAGCGCGGCATAGGAGATGAGTCATATTATTACGTTTATGATAAGAACGATAAGGAAGATAAGGATTTATTGAAATATCTACATGTTGATGAAACTCCAATGGGAGCTTGGCAAATATACCTGCTGATGACTTCACCAACTTTGTTACCTACATTCTGGCATGGTGGCTATATAGAACGACGTTTTATTTTGCAGCCTAAAGATCTTTATGAAATAGAAGCCATCTGTTGTTGTGATTTGTCTGATTTGGTGAAACAAGAGATGCTTTATCCATCGGTTGCTATGAAGCGGAATGCCGGACTTGTAATAGCTTTTGTTTCCTGCTGCTACTGGAACGAATGGAAAGGCCTTGTTAGAGAGCAAGTTGAAATTCGAATACAAGATGGTAGGGTTATTTCTTATGATAACAAAGGTGATTTTAACATTTATAAATATCATTGTGGTATTTATTTCTAACGTTTTTTTGATAGTCTAATGATTATGTTATCGGTAAGAGTAATATATGCCATTTGAGACTATTTGAGAAACTTCGAGTCGTGAGACTCCATCATTATTAGGCGCGGACATCGGCACTTATTCGAGTGGACATCTTTGAATTTCCGAGGTTTCAGACGCTGAATAATAGCTAACGCTGTTGGAGCAATTCACCGTGAGGTCAGTTGCTCCTTTATTATGTCTATCTAAAAAATATGAAAATCACGTTTTTTTCATCTATGAAGATAGACTGCACAATACAAATATACCTTTGTACCTTGAAACTAAAATTGTTTGATTATGGGAATCATTGATTTTTTATTATTTAGTACCTTCATGAATAGCCTAAGAAACCGCCAAGACAACAATAGTCGTCCTGATTATTCTGGCGACAACTATGACCAAGGTTACGAAGATGGCTATACTGACGGCTACTTGGATCATGATGACTACTATCAAGACCATGATAGTTATGATTGTTGTGACAGTTGTGAGTGTGATGATATTTTTGATGTTTAATTCTAAAACTATACCGTTATGAAAAAATTTGTTTCAATTTTGTTGTTGTTGGTGACCAGTATCGTATGTTTTGCACAAGAGGAAGCAAATGACTCTATTCAAAAGCCAAGTAAATTTGCCAGTTGGACTATTTCTGATGCTTTCCAAGCCGAAGAAGGTTTTGTGGGAAGCTATTGGAAACCCACTTTTAACATTGCCCTTTATAAAGAAGGGTACTATTGTGTTGTAAACCTATATAAAAGTGGGTATTACTCAGTTGACAATCAAACATTGCCGCATCTGTATCTGAAAACCGACAAGGGAGAGGTTGTTGATTTAGAAATGGATGGTGATGAACCCATACACAAGTTCTATCTCAAAGGCTACTATTCAATGAACGTATGGATGCCAGGCAGATATGTTACCCGATTCATTTATTACATCCCGGACATTGATAGATTTCTCTCAAATTACTATGTCAAATACAGGGTATGGCTTGGTGAGGGTTTCAAAGATGTAGAACTGAGTAAGAGCTATGCCAAGAAATATAATAATAGGTTGAGGAATGCTGCTGATGAAGTTACATCCAAATATGAAACCAAACAGCAATCATTGAATAATCCACTTGAAGGATTCTAAAATATTCAGAAAGCCAAGTCGTTCAAGCACGAGTTTTTCACGGAACGCACATAGTCAATAAGGATGGTAGGGTCAAATGCCTTGCCATCCTTTTTTGTTGTCAGATGTAGATGTTCACCAGTGGATGCTCCAGTATTGCCTGTTAATCCCAATGGCTCTCCAGCATGGAGGTAGTCATTGGTCTTTACGTATTGTTCTGACAGATGGCAATAGCTGACCGTGTAATTAGCCGTCTGTACTGTCACGTATTTCCCAGAACGGCTGTCATATCCTACCCTAAGCACCTTGCCTGGCAGCATCGACAGGACATCCTCATGTCGAGCATGAAGGTCAATGCCATTGTGCATGATATACTTATGATATACAGGGTGCATCCTCATTCCGAACTTTGAGTTTATCTGTATCTTCTTCAGAGGAAAGGACACACTGAGGTACGTCCTCAGTCTCTCTTCTTTCCCTTCCATCCTATCGGAAATCTCAGCAGATGCCGTATCTGACGGCAGAACACTATCCTTTGGAGCAACTGTTTGTTCTGAAGGATTCTTTATTGTCTTGATTGATGGGCGACTTGCAACATCACCGATGGTATTGAACTGTGCGAAACTTGCAATCGGAACAAATGCCGATGTGAGTATTACGAGTATTGATTTTTTCATGGTGCAAAGTTAGTGTTCTTGTGCCACTTGGTAAAATACCATCAGACATTACTTTATGAATATAACATTTGATAAGTTTTGAGTATGATTTCTTCTGCAAAATTATACTCAAATGTTATCAAGACTCAAAATCGACCTGATTTAGTGTTTTCTTCAGCTAAGATGAATAATTATGGTGTACCTTCGCAGCCAAAATTGTTTCATCAACTGATAAAAATTGAAGAAAATGCAGTTTACCGAGAACGAAATTCCATTCCAGACCCTTGACCGTTTGGGTCTGACCCGTGAAATGATTGAAGACCTCCCTGTCGGGATTACCAATGACATTCTCGAAGGAAGACGCTCGCCCGTACTTCCTATTATGGTTGTTGACAGTGACGGTAATGAGGTCAAGAGTCGTAGCCGCTTCAAGCTCATCCGCAAGGAGGACGGCAATGTTGATGCGCTCTTCTATCCTGAGATAGAGAAAGCGGATCTCAGACTGTTCTCAGAGCAGAACCGCGCTCTCTTAGAAAAAGGTAAGACTATCATTGCCACCATTCCAGATAAGAATGGCAGCATGGTACGCTCCTTTGTACAGATTGACAACGAGACCAATCAGGTGTTGTCTGCCCCAGTCCAGGTTATCGCCCGTAACCTCCAGTTCATTTCAGAGGATATCCATCTGAGCGAAGCCGAGTTCAACAACCTCCAGAATGGTGAGCCTGTAACCTTCGTCCGTGACGACGATGACGAACCTATCACTGTTGGTATTGACCTTAGCAACCGCACTGGAGTACGTGTATCTTCAGGCGATGCCAAGATGTGGAGTGAACAGCGAACCCGTGATTGGGACAAGTTCACTTTCGGCATCTACGGCTGTTGGGTCATGGGTGAAGACGGCAATCTTGATTATGTCAAGGAAGAGGACTACACCGATGAACTCTGGAATGAGCAGAGAAAGGCAGGTCTCAGAAGCATGGGACACATGCGCTAATCAGAAACGATAACCCTAAACAGAAATGACAATGGCTACAAACAAGTATTATTCCGAAAGCGAGTTGGTTCAGAAGAAGCAGGACGGCGAATTTAACTGGCTCGACTATGTGAACCATCACTCCAAAGAATGGCAGAACGAATATGCTGACTTCTGCAGAGAGCGCAGACTGTCTGTTGGCGATGAGTCGGCAGAAAAGTTCGTTGACTACAAAGGAGAAGAACTTGAAAAGGCACTGGCTGATGGCAATGCCTGATTGTTGAACCTAAACAACACTATTATGTCGATACGTTCCAATTCTCTACCACTGAGAGGCGATTTGTCGCCAGAGCTGCAAGATATCCTCAGACGAAATGGTATGCAAGCGCACATCATCCGTCAGGGCGATGGCTTCCAGTTGGCAGTTCAAGGGCATGACTCTCCTCTCCTAACCTATCCCATCTCTGCCCAGCAGATGAAAGCCATGACAGACTGGGGTACGAATTATGCCAACAAGAATGCCTACAACACCTTTGCTGCACTTGTCGGCAATGACTTTTATGTTCCAAGGAACTTCGTACATGCCCGTAATGCCAACGGACGTGTTGCCATGGGACTTCACGGCTATAGGATTGGTGTCGGTGAGTATGGCCGTACAGCTTGGGACAGACGTGGGCTGCATCCCATGTGGGGATTGCACGACCGTTTTTTCTTGGGCTGGACACCACGACAGCAAGCAGGTTTCCATATGCGACGTGTCGGTGGTGCGCTCTTCATGCAGGGTGCTCCAATGGTTCCAGACCGTCCCGATGGTCGCATCAAACCAGGAGAGTTGCAGAATGGCGGTTACGGCTTCTACTATAAGGGACAGCAGACAGCCGTTCAGCATCCGAAGCAAGATGTGCTGGCAGACCTACAGACTGTCATCACTCCTTTGGAAGTGGCTCCACGTAAGCAGGAACCAGCCAAGCCATATAACGAGCTTATCACCTCAAAGGTCTATTTCTCCAATGAGAAGTTCAAGGAGTGTCTGGACAGTCACGGTATCGTGATTGAACCAGAGAAGAAGACTCTCACCATCCAGTCCTCTGCTACCAAGCAGGATTTCGTCTATGACCTGACTGAGGAAGAAGTCAAGAAGCTGACAAACAACTCCATCAAGGAAGTGCCTGTTCAGCAGCGTCTCGACATTCTCAACAATGTCATCAAAGGCGACTTCAGCGAAAAGATTACGATGGATATGCTCAATTCCAAGGAGCAGATTGGCATTAAGCTGAAGCCAGAGGTCGAAGCAGAACTGAATGACCGTCAGAAACTGATTCTGGAACAGGCGAATATCCCCCTGACAATGGACGGCAGACAGGTTCAGTTAGAACCAGAAGACCGCTCCGTTGCTCATGTTGACGGCAATGCCCTCTATGAACTCAATGAGGGCAAGGCATGGTATCGTGAGGGGAAGCATGGTCGTGAAGTCAATGTCGATGACATCAAGGTTGAGCCAGTCAGGAATGAGCAGGGCGAAATCGAGAAGGATGCCAAGGGCGAAGCCAAGTACCGCATGACAGCGGTCATCAATGGTGAGAGCATCAGCCATGAGATTACTCAGAAGCAGTATGATAAGTTCATGGCCATCGATGACTATCATCGCATGAAGCTCTTCTCCCACATCTTCAGTGAGGTGGATATGAAAAACATTCCTGGTATGAATACCAGCTTGGGCGCAAAGATCGGTGGAGCCTTGCTTGCCGGACTTGCCATCACACATGAGCTGACCCATGACTTCCACCATCACAGTGGGCCTTCCATTTTCATGGAGCATCATGGGCCAGACAGACCTCATGTGTATTTTAAGCCTGGTGTTGACTCACCGCAGGAGTTGGCATCGAGGGCTTTTGATGCAGGACTGAATGCTGGAGAACACGGCGTAGGATTAGGACACACAAGGTAAAAGGATTATTTCAGGATAACAAAATGGCAGAACTCACCTACGACGATTTCAAAAACAAGCTCAGTATTCAGGATGTGCTGATAGACGCTGGCTACACGTTGAACAGACGTGACGGCTTGCGCTATCCGTCGTATGTAAGGCTGGACAGCGAGGGCAGACGTATTCGTGGTGACAAGTTCATCGTCACTGCCAATGGCCTTTGCTGTTTCCAGCCGCCTACGCGGAAGAATTACAACGTCATCAGCTTCATCAAGGAGCATCCAGAAATGTTCTCTGACTACACGGCAGGCATGGATAAGGACAGACTCGTCAACCTTGTCTGCAACAGGCTTTTGAATAATCCTATCGAGGAAAGGGAAAAGAAGATTATCAATCCACAGCGTGACCTTCCACCTTTCAAGATAGATGATTACAAGCTGCATCGTTTTGACGGCAATGACAGGGAAACGCAAAAGCCGTTCTATCCTTATTTCCAGCCGAGAGGTATCAACCTCAGTACGCAGTATGCCTTCCATCACCATTTTGTCCTTGCAGAACGTACTGTTGGCTACCAGACTTACAAGAACCTCTCCTTCCCCATGACCATTCCTGGATCTACAGACGGAAAGATTGTCGGTTTGGAAGAGAGGGGAAGAAGAAAGCAGGATGGCAAATCTTACAAAGGCATGGCCAGAGGCTCCAATGCCAGTGAAGGTCTTTGGATTGCCAGTCCGATGGGCACCAAGCTACAGGATGCCAAGCGAGTCTTCATCTTTGAGAGTGCATACGATGCAATGGCTTTCTATCAGATGCTGGCTGGCAAAGATAGTAACCTTACCACACAGGAAAAGAAAGAGCTTGTTGGTGGTGTCTTTGCCTCTACGGGTGGTAATCCTTCAGCCAAACAGTTTGAAGGCTTGCTGAAAGCTGCCAATAATGCCACTTTTCACATGGGCTTTGACATGGATGATGCCGGAATGAAGTTCGCAGACATGTTCAGGGACTTGGCAGAGAAAGCCAACGTCCCAAGTAACCGAGTCGTCCGTGAGGAAACAAATGACGGCTATAAGGACTTCAATGAAGAGCTGCTTGCCATGATCGAGCGTAAGAACCATCCACTTGCCAAGGGCAATGTCCCTGAAGAATACAAGTCTTACGTGGATTCCTTCAGAAAAGGCACGGATGACATACCATCTACGAAAGATGTGCTTCATCCGAATATTGAGCAGATTGACCTTCTTCCGAAGTCAGTCCAGAAACTCTATGCCAGATATGAAGCCCTGTATGAAGATGCCTACGAGATGCGTTCTTCCAGACTTGTAGCACCATGCGACAAAGAGGAAGCTATCAACCAGGCATCGGAGGCATGGAAGACTTTCAAGGAGAGTCTTTGCAAGGCTCTTGACATCAAGGAAGACACGGCGGCACTTGACGTGGAATCCGAGGATGTTGGCAATGACAAGAAGATACAGCATGACGTGGACTATACCACCAGTGTTGACGAGCAAGGCAATGTTGCTATGGAGGTAGAGACATCAGACCAGGAAGAGCGAAGACATTATCATCGGTAACTATGGAACAGGTAATCAGACGCTTTAACATCATTACGCTTCGCCCACATTGGGCGCAGTATATCATCAGTCAGGGATTGATGTTCCTTGTCAGTATGGTACTGTTCCTTGTTGCCGGACATGAAGCCATCACCTTCAAGGCACCATTCCTGATACTTGGTACCATCACAACCCTTATGATGCTTTATGGCTGTCTGTATCTGTGCAAACTCAGGTTCATTGTTTCCTCTGAGCAGCTTATCATCCAGCATGGCATCTTCCATAGAACAAGCGACTACATTGAGCTTTACCGCATCGTGGACTTCAGCGAGAGCAGGGATATACCGGAACAGTTGTTCGGACTAAAGACCGTCAGCATCTACAGCGGTGATAGAACCAATCCCAAGCTCGACATTTACGGAGTGAAAGAAAAGCTTGATGTGGTGGCTATCATCAGAGAAAGAGTTGAATACAATAAACGCAGAAAAGGCATTTATGAAATCACCAATCGGTAACATCTATCCTATGAACAAAGACCGATGGCACTTTGACCAACGGTGGTGGACAGTCGCTTTCATGGCGTTTGTCCTCTTGTGGTTGAGTTTCGGGAAAGCCCATGCCCAGATAACCTCCAGTAATCCATTGGAATATGTGGCACTGGCAGAGGGCAACGAACTCATCAATGGTCAGATCAAGACCCAGATTGATGACCAGCAGAAGACCGCACTGCTTCAGAACGGCATTGCAGCCGAGTTTACGATGATCCACAAGTGGGAAAAGAAGTACAACTCCTATCTGAAGACGGTGGACGGCTATGCCAGTACATTGAAAGCCTGTACCACACTATATGATGACGGTGTACGCATCTTCATCAATCTCTGCAACCTGAGAAAAGCGATGGCCGACAATCCGCAAGGTATTGTTGCAACCATGTCGATGAATAACCTCTACATAGAGACGGCCACGGAACTTGTGACCATCTACACGACATTGAGGGATGCCATTGCCAAGGGAGGTACAGAGAATATGCTTACTGGAGCCGAGAGAAGTAAAACCCTTTGGGCACTCAATGACAGGCTCGATGCTTTCAATAAGAAACTTACCAAGCTCTATCTATCCATCCGCTACTACACCATGACCGATGTATGGAATAGTGTAACAGCTGGAATGCTTGACCGTACCAATGAGGAAATAGCACTCCAGGCCCACAGACGATGGATAAGATGTGCCAGAGCTGCATACTAAAACGGAATGAATCATGTTGAATAAATCTTTCTTTATCATAATCATGCTGACTCTCGCCCTCCCCTTCGGGGGAGTTGGTGGGAGTATGCTCCATGCTCAGGGCAATGACCCTGTGCTGGCAGGAATGATTGCGCTCTATACGGACAAAGCCAAGAAAGAGCTGAAGCAACAGGAAAAGATGATGCTGCTAGAGGCAACAGGCCATATCTGTATTACCGAAGAGGTCAATGCTACCACAGACCTTCAGAAGGAGTTCAACAAATACCTTGATGACTTTCACAGCATCATAGCCTATGCAGCACAGATATACGGTTTCTACCATGAGATTGACAGGATGGTTGACAACCTCGAAAGTTTCACCCATCAGCTAAGTGCTCATCCCACGAATGCCCTTGCAGTGGCACTTTCCGCTAATCGTAACAAGATCTATCGGGAGATTATCATGGGAAGTGTGGATATTGTCAATGACATCCGTCAGGTCTGTCTCGCCAATACCAAGATGACCGAGAAGGAACGTCTGGAGATTATCTTTGGCATCCGTCCTAAGCTCAAACTCATGAACAAGAAACTCCAGCGTCTCATCAAGGCGGTGAAATACACATCCCTTGCTGACGTGTGGGCTGAGATAGACTACAATGCCAGGAGTGAAGCGGACAAAGCCAGTATCACAAGGCAATGTATGGAACGCTGGAGGCGAAATGGCAGAAGATAATTGATTGTTGAACTTAAAGAGCATAGAATATGAGTTGGAGTTCATTACTCAAAGCAACATTTAAGTACGGTGGCCGTGCAGCCAAAGCAACGGCTTCATCCGTTGGCAGTGCAGTCATCCATCCTCAGAGAACCATCAAGGGACTCGGCACAGCCACCAAGACCGCTGCTGTCGGCGGTGCTGCCGCATACGTCGGCTGGGAAAAGCTGACTACAGACAAGAGTGTCGCCCGTATTGTTGGCGATGCTGTCGTTGGCTCAGATACCATTGATACGGTCACTGACAAGGTTGATGGCGTAGCCAATACCGTAACCGAATTGAAAGATTCCGTAGGCGGTGCTGTTGATACCATGAACAATGCCATGACCAGTGTGGATATCAAGTGGAGCGGCATGTCAAACTTCCTTCGTGGCGTGTTTTCTGGCAACGGAGGCGATATGTTCAGTAACTTCTTCAGCAACCTCGGCAAAGGCAACGTGTCAGGTCTCAGCCTTGCAGGACTGGTACTTTCAGCCCTGCTTGTCTTCGGACGTTTCGGATGGCTCGGAAAGATAGCCGGTGCAGTCCTTGGCATGATGATGATTGGTAACAATGCCAATATGAGTCAGGTGCTGGGAGGTGGACAGCAGAAGCCTTTGGCACAAGACACACCACAGAGGGAGCTACCGAAGCCACAGGCACAGAACATTCAGGTGGAAGAACCGCCAAGGGAACAGATTCACAGAGGCAGATAATCAAAGAATAACTTTCAAGGATAACAATATGCAGTTTACACATGAAATGATACTCCAGTCAGACAGCGGCTACTGTATGCCGTTTGAGGAGAAGAACAAAGATGTAGAGATGTCGCTCGGCTACGGCAAGCAGAAGCACCCTAAGACAGGAGAAAAATTCTTCCATCACGGGATTGACTTCGATGTCAAGCACTACCTGCTTTCTGCCGTTGCCACAGGTAAGGTGTCTGGATTGGGGAATGATGCCATTCATGGTATCTATCAGGTCATCCGCTACGGCAACTATGAAGTGACCTATTCCCATCTGAGCAATGTCTTTGCCAACTACGGACAGGTGGTGAAGGCTGGTCAGGTCGTTGCTGTGAGTGCCGACATGCTCCACATGGAAGTTAAGTACAACGGCGAGGAAATGAACCCTTTGGAATTTCTCACCATGATTTACGGCAACCTCAAAACGATGGAGCAGCAAGGTCAGGTAGGTGCCGTGCCTCAGTTCGTCACCATCGACATGGACGTGCATACCATGTACGACAAAGACCAGAAGGAGATTGAAGAGCTGATGATGCGCTTCTTCCCGGACTACATGAGTGACATGAGCAATGGCCTGTACTCCATTCCTGAGCATACGGAACTTGCGCTTCGCAACATCTTCACGATGTCAGCGATGAAGAACTACTTCTATGAGACCCTGCCCAGCATGGCAAATCCTTTGGGAATGGGTGCCAGGAGCATCCCATTGGCTGAGAAAGTGCAGAACCTGCTGATAGCCGATTTCCTCAACTATCTGGCACTGAGGCATCATGTATTCCTCAGTACGATGTCCGCACTCGAAAAAAAAAAGCTGAAGACAGAGCCGTAGCCAGTAGCGGACTCATCGATCCGCTGGCAGAGCTGGAGATTGACGTGCAGAGCTTCGATATACCGAGACTTGTGAGTGTCTATCCAGACAAAAGCGGAATCCGATGGTGGACAAAGGCATGGTTCAACAACAGCGAGGCAGGTGAAGCAGCCATTGAGATTGACCGTATGCTGGCAATCAAGTTCATCAATGACAATGTGGATAAGGACGAATGGTTAGAGGAATACTTTCCAAAACAGATGGAAGTCTATCATCACGCCATCGAACAGACAAAAGAACAGATATTAAACCAATTGAACTTATGATAACAAAAAGATTGTTTTCCATAATTTTCGCTATGCCAATGGCAGTGTCCTCATTCGCAGACAGTGGGTTGTCTGGTTTGGGCGATGCTGCTGACGGCGTAGGTTCTTACCTTCCTTATGTTCAGGGAGTGTGTTATGTGATAGCTGCCGTGATAGCCGTTGCAGGTGCCATGAGCATCTATCTGAGTATGCAGACCAATCCTAACCAAATCAGGAAGAGGATGATGATGACTGTAGGCAGCTGTATGTGCTTCGTGTTGATGGCTACCGCCTTACCTCTGTTCTTCGGAGTTGATGGCAGTGGTTCTTCCACAGGAGGAAGCAGCAGTTCATCTACAGGTAGTGGGACTTCAAACGGTTTCCTTGCCTCTGACCAAGGAGGAATCTCACAGACTGGCATCAACACGGAAATACCATCCTTCCATGACAAAACTGGAAACTGGATAACTTTCCCTCCAGAAACGAATATGACAGTCGCCAATCACTTGATGGACATCTATGATCATTTCGGGTCAGGACGAGAAGGTTCTTATGGACGTACTCTTGCCTACATTCACAATGCCTATCGTCAAGGACAAATCGACCATGACATGTTTGAGCAGCTGATGAGAATATCGGGTAATCTACCCCATAACTAACCTGTAACATCAATTCAAGTAATGGCAGAAATGAGCAACGATAAGTTATTCAGGACTAAGGTCTTGCCAATAATGGACAAAGTAATGCGAGACCTTCGGTTAAAGCAGTTAGAAGAGATAGCCATCCATACCAGCAGCTTACCATATATCATGGCAGGAGTAGCTGGGCCTGATGGTGGAATGTCGGCACAAGCAGCCAGTCTTGCCTCTCTCAGATACACGGGGAAATGGAACTCCAAGCATACAGAAGACTACATTCAGATGGTGAAGGATGAGCTGAAAAAACAGCACATCACCGTCACTCCAAAGATAGAGAAGATGATGATTGAAAAGATGATCAAGGATGAGATTCCGAAGTCATCCATTGACTATATCATGCGCAAGGCTGCAACCAACACCATCTTCTATCTTCCCCAGGCACTCAACAAATCGCCACTGGAGAACCATATCACCGCACAGGCTGAGAAGAGGTATAATCCATCCACTTTGGAAAAAGGATCAGGGTATGTCTTGGGAGCAGCCGCAGACTATATGACGATGGGCGGTATCGGTGGCAGTTGGTCAGGAGCAGCCAAGTTCGTTGGCGTTGACCTTGCCTTGAATGCCGCCATCGACAAGGTGGGAGCAAAAGAAACCGATGATGTTCCCTTGATTATTGCGCCCGAACATAGAGCCGAATACAAGGCTACTCAGGCAAAAAGGAATCAGAAACAACCCAAGCCTAAACCAAAAGAAAATACCCCAACAGTGGAACGGATAACGGAAACACAGGTGCAGCAGCCTGTAAAAGAGCAAAAAGAAGTCGCCCAGACTCAACCAGAAACTCAGCAGGAGCAACCACAACAGACCAATCAGAATGGCTGGAGCGGATTGCTCAGTTCTGTTGGTCTGAATGGCATTTCCGACATAGGTCACAATCTCGGCTATGTACTGGCCATGCTGCCAGACATGCTTGTAGGCATCTTCACAGGTAAGACTAAATCCCTTGGTCTGAAGGATAACATGTTGCCTTTAGCCAGTATAGTAGCAGGTATGTTCGTCAGAAATCCCATTCTGAAGATGGTTCTTATCGGTATGGGAGGACTCAACCTTTTGAACAAGGCAGGTCACGAAGCCTTGGACAACAACTATGGAGTCAGCTACGGACAAGGTGGAAATGCCAATGTTCGGGGCAACTACAAGGTCTATGAGGATGAAGCCCTCAATGCCCGGATCTCGCAACCGCAGATTAAGGGCAACTGTCTGATTGCAACCATCGATAAGGTTCCATGCACCATCGCATTGCCGGACAGAGTGGTGGACGCATACAATCAGGGCGCACTGCCTCTTAACACCCTTGCCAATGCCGTACTTGCCAAGAACGACCAGATGCGACAGATTGCCGCTGAGAACTATGCAGCCAGTGAGCGACAGGCTCAGACCAGAACACTTGCACAACGATAATAACCCCATTAAAACAATAGAGATATGCAGGAAAAGAACCCACAGGAGAAAGCAGCAGCCGAAAAACAGGCTGAACTTCTCATCAATGCAATGGAAAGAGCCAAGGAGAATGGCGGCGTATGGTTGAACCCATCAGAGAAGACGGCACCCCGTTTCTATCCACGAGGTGTCAATGTCTCAGCCTTCAATGCCATGACAATGGCACTTCACAGTGACCAGAACAACTACAAGACCAACGAGTACACACTCTTCAGCGAAGCCAAGAAACGCGGCGAGTCAGTACAGTCCAAGGAAAAGGGTGTTCCCTTCAACTGGTACAACTGGAAGGAGTATGTCAACAGGCATAATCCTGAAGATGTCATCAGCCGTGAAGACTACAAGGCTTTGGACGAGAAGCAACAGGCAGAATACAAGGGAGTTAGAACCCGTGAAGTCCGTGCGCTCTTCAATATCGACCAGACAACCCTTCCTTTCGTTGACAAGGAACGCTACGAGCAGGAAGTCAAGGCACATGGAACCTCTGAGGATCGTGAGCACTCCAAATCTGAGAGTGACCACCTCCGTCTTTCAGTCAATGACTTCATCCTGAAGACACGCAACAACCTTGTGCCCATCCGTCTCGATGGCAGCGGTGTTGCCCACTACGATGCCAAGAAAGACACGGTGTATATGCCAAGTGAGAAGGATTTCGAGTCATACAAGGACTTCACCAATGAACTCATGCGTCAAGTGGTAAATGCTACAGGCAATGCACAGCGTCTGGGACGTAACGGCATGAACAACGGAAACACCTCTCCTGAAGATGCAGCAAAGCAGGAACGCCTTATTGTCGAGTTGGCAGCTGGCAGTAAGATGCTTGAATTGGGACTTCCTGCCAAGCTTTCTGCTGAAAGCATGAAAATGGTTGACTACTGGCAGCGAGAACTCAAAGAGAATCCCTGTCTCATTGATGTCGTGGAGATGGATGTCAACAATGCTTTGGATTTGCTTCACAAGGCAGAGCGTGGTGAGAAGGTTGAGCTGGCATCCCCACAGCAGAAAGAGGGAACTCAGGCAGAACAGCCCAAGCACTACTATGTCGCTGATGAGTTGAAGAACCTGCCCAACAAAGACACCAAGGAATTTGTCGTAGTACGTGACTCCGAGGCAAAGAAAGCGGATGTCGTACTCCCTGCAGGTGCTTCCTTAGAGGTGGACAACGAGATACCAGGCATGAACAAAGGACGTATCGAGAAAGCCTTGCGTAAAGAAGGCTTTGAGACAGTTTCCTTCTTCAACATGGACGGTTCATTGGGCTATCGTCCTGATGACAGTTTCTTCGCTGGCAAGGAAGTTTCCGTTTCCAAGCTCGACAACTGGGAACTGAGAGACCTTGCCAAGCTCGATGTTGCAGAAGCCGTCAGCCGTTCCAACTCTGTTGCTTTCGACAAAGTGCTTATGCTGAGGGATGATGCTGGCAAGTGGGCGATGTTCTTGAAGCCAGAGAATGAGCCATCCTTTGCCGTATATGCTGACAAGGCAGATGTCAACCGCTTTTTCGTGACCATGAAGCAAGGTAATGAAGAAGCCAGTGACCACATGCGTCTGGAGATGGCTTCCAGATACTATGCTATGGCGATGGAGAAGCCTGAGTTGAAGACAGACCTTTTCAAGAGTCAGGCTACAGCCGAAGAGTTGGCACGTATCGAGCGTGTGAACATCTTCAAGACCAAAGCCACCGACAACAAGCCGAGTGTCATTCTGTGCGTACCTACCATCGACGGCGACAGGCTTCAAGCCCGTGAGGTCAATCAGCAGCAGTGGCAGCGTATGTGGCTGGCAGATGACAAACAGGACTATAAGACCCACCTTGCAGCATCCCTTTTTGCCGATGTGCTCCGTAAGGAACGTACCGATGCCGTTGCTATCGGTACAGACAAGACTGAGCAGGAAGCACAGGCTGAGACCAAGGAGCAGACAAAGAATGTCGAAGTCCATGAAGAGGAAGACAAGAAGGAGGAGCAGAAGGAAGAGCAGACGCAATCTGAGAAGAAGCAAGAGGAAGAGAAGCGTCGTAACTCTCCTGAACAAAAGGAGAAAGAGCGTAAGGAGGAAAAAGCCAAGGAAGAAGCCACCAAAGCAGAGACCAAAGCCGTAGCTGCCGTCGTTCTCTCTCCGATTATGAAGCAGTTCATGGACTTGAAGAACAAGCATCCAGACGCACTTCTTCTGTTCCGCACAGGCGATTTCTATGAGACTTATCAGCAAGACGCTGAGAAAGCCTCTAAGATACTCGGCATCACTCTCACTAAGAGCACCAAGCAGAAAGGGCCTGATGGCAATGCTGTAAAGATGGCAGGTTTCCCATACCATGCCCTTGACACCTATCTGCCAAAACTCATCCGTGCCGGAGAGCGTGTAGCCATCTGTGACCAGTTGGAAGCTCCAAAGCAGACGGCAAAGCGCGGTATCTCAGAATTGGTGTCACCAGGTGCTGCCTCTGAAAAGGAAGCAAAGGCAGAACCAGAGAAGCATCAAGCCTTTCATCGATAACCTAAAAGAATAAAGAAAGTGACAGCATCAAGACGAAAATATATTGAGGAACATGCAGCAGAAGCTATGGAGCAGATGCGCAGATATGGCATCCCTGCATCCATCACTCTTGCCCAAGGCATCATTGAGTCAGCAGAAGGAAAGAGTATGCTCGCCAGAACTGCCAATAACCATTTCGGTGTAAAGGGTGAGTTCAACGGCGCATACGTCCGTGCCGATGATGACAAACCTAATGAGAAGTTCAAGAAGTACGATAACGTTGGGCAGAGCTATGAAGACCACAGTAAAGTCCTCATGGCAGAACGCTACCAGAAATACACCAGGAACCTCTCTGCTGATGACTACAAAGGATGGGCTGCTGGCATCAAGGCAGGTGGTTATGCTACCGCCAAGAACTATGTCAGCACCATCGTTGGAGTCATTGAAGGGGCAAACCTGCAGAAATATGACCAGATGGTTATTGAACAGGCTAAGAGAGAGGGAAAAAAGATTGGCACCACAGACTACCGTAAGGGGGATGTGTCTGCCACTCCAGCCAACAGCGTTACTGCAAAGCCCACTCCCAATGGTCTTTATTCCCTTCCTTTGAAACGAGAGGAGTTCATGCTTGTGACTTCACCTTTCGGCAACCGTCGTAACCCAATGGATCACAGCAAGACGCAGTTCCATAAAGGAATTGACATAAGCTGCAAGAACGAGGCTCTGCTTGCCACAGAGAACAACGGCAAGGTGGTTGGTGTGAACCACAATGCCAATACTGGCGGTGGCAAGTCGGTGACGATTGAGTATAACCGTGAGGATGGCAGCAAGTATCAGACGACCTACATGCACATGTCGAGCATCGACGTGAAGGTTGGTGATAATGTCAATGCCGGTCAGAAGATTGGCGTATCAGGTAATACTGGAAACAGGACAACAGGGCCACATTTGCATTTTGAGGTCAAGACCATTGCCAGTGACGGCACGAAACGCAATATTGATCCAGCTGCATATATCGCAGAGATAAGTCAGAAAGGTGGACTGTCTCAACAGCTGCTTAATAACGGAAAAGACTTGTTGGCCAGCTATAAGGCTGCAAATCCTGTAGCTCAGGAAACTGTCACAGCCCAGCAGCAGATTGACACGAATATGTCACCTGACGAATGGATGAAGAAAATCTTGTCTTCAGAGGACAGCGGTATGAGTATGAACCCGAATGGTGACCCAGTGATAGAGATGGCCATGACTCTTTTCACCTCACTGATGGCATTGGCAATCCAGATTGACAACAAGAGCGAGGAGGAAAAGATGCAAGCTGTCACTGATGCAGCAGCCAACAGACAGATAGACCTGACTTCTCTCCTCCCCCACATGAAAGTGTGCAATCTCATCATTACCGACAACTGGCCACTTCTTCAGGTGGATAACGGCACGGTGAACTTCACCCATGAAATCACCAATGCTGAAATGACAAGACTCCAACAAGCCTTGGGAAACAGCAACCTCTCAGAGGATGACAAACGTCGAGCAGTAGCCAGTGTGGTAAACGGCATCGTTGTTTCACAGCAGATGTCCCAAAACTATCAGCAAGGCGTGGATGCACAACAGAACCAGGAACAATCCATTCAAAGAAAGTAACATGAAAGAAAGGATCTTCAATAAGGTATTGACCTTGCTGATAACCGGAGCAATTATCGGCAGCATCATCTATGGACTTTATTGCCTGTTTGGTTTGATCGGATGCATTATCTATTGTACGGTTATGGTAGCCTTACTGTGCTGGATAGCGGAAGACATTAGACATGCAGCAACAGAAGACCAGCAATTATAACTTTTCTCTTAATATTAACTTCTAATTTTCAGCTTTTATGATTAAATGTAATGTAACAGTTTGTGGTACCATCTCACGCACAGCGCAGATGCGTACAGGTAAGGAGGGTAAGCCCTTCATGTCATTAGGTATTAACGTGGTCATCCCTGCCAAGTCTGGCATCAACAAGACCGTAGAAATCAGCGTGGCCAAGGATGGCGGCTCTCAGGAGGAGCTTGCGAACTATCCTGTAGGCAATCGTGTCGAGGTGGTTGGCACTCTCACTTTCCACAAGAAAGGAGAAGCTTTCTATCTGAATCTCTCTGCTACAGGCATCAACATCTTCAGCGCAGGTTCTGAAGACAGCATCAAGGGTGATATCGAGTTCCGTGGTACTCTCGGCAACAAGATTGAGGAGAAGAAGGATAAGAAGGGTAATCCTTTCTGTGTGTTCTCAGCTTTCAGCAGCGAGAAGAACGGTGAGAACTACGATTACACCTGGATCCGTTTCCTCCAGTTTGGCGAGAGCCGTAAGGACTGGATGCAGCCCAAGGCTGGTATCAATGCCAAGGGAGAACTCCAGATGTCTGTCTTTAACGACCGTCTTGACATTGCTTGCCGTGTCAGTGAGGTGTCTAAGTGGGACAAGACAGCTAACAATCCTAACATCTAAAGGCTATGCGTAAGGATAATAAATATAACCATGCAGGGCCATCAGCCGAAGACAGAGCTTTGGAAAAGTTCGCTGAAATGATGATTGAGAAGATCTCAACTCTTCAGAGCGACTGGAAGAAGCCTTGGTTTACGGAGGGTGCCCTCACATGGCCAAAGAACCTCTCAGGCAGGGAGTACAATGGCATGAACGCCATGATGCTCATGATGCACTGCGAGAAAGAGGGCTTCAAGTTGCCTGTCTTCTGTACCTTCGATCGTGTGGTTGGTCTCAACTATGGCAAGGACAAGGAAGGTGGTAAGGTGCAGCTTACCGATGCAGAGGGCAATGAACTACCCAAGGTGTCCATCAACAAAGGAAGCAAGTCCATCCCTGTATTCATCACCACCTTCACCTGTGTTGACAAGGAAACGAAGGAGAAGATTAAGTATGATGACTACAAGCGACTTTCAGAAGAGGAAAAGGCGAAATACAACGTCTATCCGAAACTGTCTGTCTATAACGTCTTCAATGTTGACCAGACGAACCTGAAGGAAGCTCGCCCGGAACTGTATCACAAGCTGGAGGAACAGAATCAGCAGGTGCGTCCACAAGTGGCAGAGGGCGAAGAGTTCTCTTTCAAGCCTGTTGACCACATGATTGAGCATAACGAGTGGATTTGTCCCATCAAGCCTATTCATGGTGACAATGCCTATTATAGCATTTCAAAGAAGGAAATCGTCATACCAGAGAAATCACAGTTCAAGGATGGTGAGTCCTTCTATAGCAATCTTTTCCACGAGATGGCTCATTCAACAGGTGCTGAAGACCAGTTGGACAGGCTCAAACCAACCTCTTTCGGCAGTAAGGAATACAGTACCGAGGAGCTGAAGGCAGAAATGACGGCTGCGCTTGTATCTCAGCGTTATGGCATGACCAAGCATCTGAAGGAAGATTCAGCTGCCTATCTCAAAGGGTGGCTGGAGAGTCTGAAGGAGGAACCAACCTTCATCAAGACCATTCTGACAGATGTGAAGAAAGCATCACAGATGATTACCCAGAAGGTAGATGCCATACAGCTTCAGCTGGACAAAGGTGTTCAGGAAACAAAAGATGAAAGCAACGGTGTGAAGACTCCTGAGAGGACAGAACAGAAAGAAGACAAGACTGAGGCAAAGCCGTCTGAGTCTTTGGCAGCTAAAACACTTCCTAAACAGGAGGAGAACACTGGTTATCGGTTTCATAGATAGACATCTACAGGATTATAATAAGGGCATCACCATTTTACCATGACGATGCCCTTTTATCTGTTCTATACACCTATTCTTTATGGTATAGATGGGTTGGAACCCTATCCAATGGCGGCAACAATGTTTGTGTGGAATATAGCACATACAATGAGTGCATAGTACGTGTCATAGCGACATATAGTGCCTTCCTTGATTCATCGTCACTTGCGCCATTATACAATGGAAGGATTACCATATCAAATTGCAGTCCTTTAGCACTATGATATGTAAGAATTTTGGGTAACATAGTATTAAAGTCCAAATTATCCACATAGTCGAAATCATTTTCGCCCTTATTATATTTGAACTCACATTCAACATCATTATCCTTAAACTCCTGACTTATTCGAATTACTTCTGGATTATTAGGCAACAAGATTCCTATGTTTCTCCCAAGATTATCTTTTACTAATCTTAAAAGAGCCTCGATTTGTTTCTGCTCATTATCAAAATGTATAAAATGTGGAAGTTCTGTTTCCTTGTTCTGATACACTTTTTCTTTATATTCCTGGACATCAACACCAACATAGTCTTGCGTTATCTTCGCAACAGGTCGTGGTAAACGATAGTTATTGAAGAGCTGCAACGTATTTAATCCTGTCATTGTGCCTATTTGAGCAATTGTCATGGTTTGTTTACCATATTGCCTATATATAGACTGAGCTGTATCTCCAAAGAACAAGAAATGCTTTCTGGCTGCATCAATAAATTCCTGTATTTCATCTTTCGTAAAATCTTGAATTTCGTCAACAATAATATAGTCAGCCTTTGGCATTTTTAATTTATATTTCCAGAGATAGTGATGGAAGAATCTAAACGTTGAGTCAGCTTTCCCGTTTCTCATAAAACGGCTAAGCGATCTTGTATATGCAATAAGTATCACATCTTTGCCCTTTTTATGTAGTTGTTCTGCTTTATGCATGGCAATTACGGATTTACCACTTCCAGCGCAACCAGCAACTAACATTGATTTATCGTCTGTATATTCAATTAAATCAAGTTGATCATCATCCATTGTTTCTTCAGTTACGTCCCAATCGTTTGCACCCTGAAGAAGCCGTCTGAAATTATGACTACTTGATATAGTTACATATTCTTTATTTGTTTCTCCACTTGATTCACCGTCAGTGACAGTGATTGCTTCAATATCCTCTACGTCATTTTCATCAGCATTTTCATTATGTGCATCAACTATCACCGTTTGGCTATCTAATAATTCTTGCAACTGCTTTATCTGATCCTCTAGTTCTTTATTGCGCAACTCAACTTCAGTTGTTCTCTGTTCTGCAAGCAACTTACCTTGTTCAGCTTCAAGTTGCATCTTCTGTGCAGTTAATAAAGCAGCATCTTTCTCTTCGGCTTCCTTTATTAGATTATCAATTTGATTCTGATAATCGCTTGTGCTATCAATATCGCCAAAAACAAATTTATCAAATTTGCCGAGAAAATCTATAGCTGATTTACTTGCTATTCTATTGCTTGAAATATAATCCAAAAAGCCCATAAAGAAAGCCGCACAGCTTCGAGCCTGAACTTCTACATCCATTGAAGAACGTCCTGCATGTGAGCCCATCTCGCTTGCTATGCTATAGTATCTACACATTTCTGCACTACAACTATCTAACCCTCGTTTAATGCGTTTCTTTTCTTCTGTCGCGTATTTAGAAGTCACGTCTCGATGCTTACAAAAGTATGCTTTGGGGAATAACTCACAGAAAACTCTTCCTGTAGGTTTGAAATTAGCTGGATATGATGAAATAGAGTATGAGTTATCCTCTCTATTTTTGGAAATAGACGTATCACCATTTATCAAATCCTCAGCTTCATCTTCATTTCCAAAGAAGTCATAGATTAAAAATTGAGATAAATACTCTATCCCCGGACGGATATTACGAAAAAAAGCAGAATATTCCTTCTTGTTGAATGATTCAACAGAAAGATTATAAACATGCTGGAGATCTTCTTTAATCTGTTCCATATTTTAACGTGAGTTCGATATAAATAATGAAATTATTTGTCTGAAAATTAGGAACATAGCGATAAAAGCATTAAATTTATAGTATCAAATTATAGCATTTAATCGATTACCACTATGTTCTCAGAGTCTAAAGTTACGGAAATTTATTGTATGGCGGATGACTTTTGCAAGGAATTTGCCAAAATACAGGAAAAATATATGGTTGAAGACAAGAATAACAGGCATCGGAACAAGCCCAACCGTATGAGTGATGCAGAGATTATGGTCATTCTGATCCTGTTCCACTCGGGAGGCTTCAGATGTTTCAAGCATTATTACAAGGAATATGTCTGCAAGCATCTGACTCACCTTTTCCCTAAAAGTGTGTCCTATAACCGCTTTGTGGAACTGGAGAAGGAGATCATGTTGCAACTGACAGTTTTCATCAAGGAAGTCTTGCTGGGTACTTGTACCGGAATCAGTTTTGTAGATTCCACAACGTTGCGTGTATGCCGTAATCAACGCATATTGATTCACAAGACCTTTGAGGGACTTGCAGAACGTGGGAAATGCTCCATGGGATGGTTCTTTGGCTTCAAACTGCATTTGATTATCAATGACAAAGGGGAAATCCTTAACTTTATGTTCACGCCGGGAAATGTGGATGACCGTGAGCCGTTGAAACAGGGAAAGTTCCTGAAGAACATAAAGGGCAAACTATGCGCGGACAAAGGGTACATCGGTCAGGCATTGTTCGAGAACCTTTTCCTTAACGGCATACAGCTGATAACCAAAGTGAAGAACAACATGAAGAATTCCCTGATGAGCGTAGCTGACAGGATTCTGCTGAGAAAACGGGCTTTGATAGAAACGGTCAACGATGAGCTGAAGAATATCGCACAGATTGAACACTCCAGGCACCGTTCATTCAATAACTTCATTGCCAACTCACTCTCTGCCATAGCGGCATATTGTTTCTTTGAAAAGAAGCCCGCCATTGACCTGTGTTTTGTCAAGGACGGGCAACTTACTATGTTTTGAATTATATCGAACTCACGTTATTTTATATTTTTTTATGGATTTGGTGTACCAAATCCCGCAATTTGTACAATGTTAATATATCCTTGTTGTTTTGCTTCTGGTGACCATCTGGCGGCAAAATCTGTATTATTTGCTCTGTCAGATGCAAGTGTATCTTCATACGTCCACACAAAAACGTTGCTGACAAAAAAATCATTCAATAATGTCTTTCCATCCACTTCGGCTCGATATCTTATAGTACTCCTGCTTGAAAGACGGCCAATATAATGACCATTATGGACAATGAAATAATTACCATATTGATCTCTAACAATATGTACGGGATCGTCTTTTTTTATCTGATTCAGAACGTATGAATCGACATTCTCGAAGATTCGACTTTGAGCAGTATATGATAAGTAATATTTATCCAAACCTGGCTTCGGTTCTGTATATCTCAGTGCAGGATAGTCTGGCGCAATATAAATAGAACTTTGAGATAGAGCCCGTTCACGTTCTGCTTTATATATTATCAAACGCTTCTTTGCACGGGTATAAGCAACAAACATTAGTCTTCGTTCCTCATTCATATCTGCAAGATCGTCTACATTTGGATTCTCACCTTTTTCATATTCTCGATGTGGACGTAAAGGCAAACCTGCAAAGGATGGTGTCGTTATTACAACATCAAACTCCAGTCCTTTTACCTTGTGCATAGAAGTTAAAACTACTGTCAAAGGCGTTTCCTGAAGAATTCTCTGTTTACGATAATTCTCATATATTTTGTATACTTGACCAGCATCATCACGGCTTGCGATGTCTATAATATAATCAGCCAAGTCTTTCCATGTATGTGAATCATAGTCTGAACGAATGGAGTCCATGTAGTTCAGAACTAAGGTGTAAGCGATATCTAATGTATAAGAATCCCATGAAGGAGAATCGTGCATTTTCTTTTTTAGGAATTCCTTGATTCCGTTAGCGGTCTTATTGTTGCGCATATCAATCTTTTGATTTGCATAGCGATTAAGCGTGTCTACCAAATAGTAAATTTCCCTTTCTCGCCAAAACTCGCCCAGACTTTCACCTTGGATTCTAATTCTCACATCTTTACGGAGTGAAGTTTTTATCTTTGAATAGCCACGATACACTTCGTTATTTGTTCTGAAAAAGACCGCAATAGTATCTATGTGACGTATTTTTTTCAAAACATCATTGTCTTGAATTTGTTCTGCCTTATTATTCTGTTCCTTTGCCCAATTAACTATGTTGACGATATCATTAAACCATACACGTCCTTTATTTTTGATGCTATCATATTCTTCAACATAAGGTTCTGTTGGCTCATATTTCATTATGGATGGAGCAGAGACGGGCATCCTACCTTCTTGTATAAACTCAGAAGCTTTATCCAGTATTTTTTGATAAGACCTATAATTGGTAAACATCGACAACTGTTCTGGTTTTATTTCTCTATCCAATTTCTGATAGTATGGCCGAGGATCAAGGACTTCTGCATACTTTTCAGGTTGAAGGACAATATTTCTTCCAAAGTTGTCCTTCGGAACCCTATCAAAACCATATATACTTTGGTTTATGTCTCCAATAGTAAAGAACCGCGCATCAGGGAATATGCGATGAATGCGTAGTAAGGAGTCCAAACGAATTGTAGTAATGTCCTGAAATTCGTCAACCAATACATATTCAATATTTGGGAAACGAGCTTTAAAATCTCGAACATGCTTGTCTAGATAATTGAAGAATTCATTCTCCCACAATTCTGTGGATATGGAATCAAGCTTTTTACCCAAGCATTTCTTGGCTAATGCATGAAATGTATAAACATTTAGTTGATGAGCTATTCTGCTCATTCCCAATTTTGTAAACAAGTTATTCAGGCGATTCCTCAGTTCAACTACCACAGCTCTATTATATGCGAGTACTAGTAAATGGGAAGGATCTACATGTTCTTTGTAAATTAGTCTTGCACATCGCAAGGTTAGGACATGAGTTTTACCTGCCCCCGGGCCTGCCAGTACATTAACGTCCTTATTGGTTGGTTGTTCGTATATCTTCTTTTGTTCTTCGTTATTTTCCAGTTTTGCTTCCTCTGCCTTCAATGCTTCTTCTGTTAATTCAGACATGATGTCAGAGCCTTCTGGAACATAATCTCCGGCAAGGCTCAAATAGTCTTCATAGTTTTTGCTTTGGAAGTAGCGTTGAATAAAACTACCTTGTTCTTCCTTTTTTACATTCGTGAAGATGTCCATACAAGATAGTCTTACTTTCTTTATTCTCTCGTTATCATCGAACTCTTTACGGAATGAGAACATGCTAGATTCTTCAGATAGTCCATCTGGAATTTCTGTTATAGTTGATTCTGTCGCTAAAACCTCTATTCCATTTTTCATAAGTGGAGAATGTTCAACATATGCAAGATGGTAGAGGATAGAAAGTAAATCTTCAAAATATCGATATCCTTTCTTAGTCCACCCAAGATCAATAATAACCTTTGCCCAACAAAATTCTTCGGTTTTTTCAACAACAAATTTTATCATTGTGAGGCAATCTTTCTCTAATTGGTCAAGATAGTTTTGCCATTCATTATTTATGAGTATGATTTGACATATCACATCATCATCAAGATTCTCGACTTTATAGCTTACCATGGGAAGATAATTTAAGAGAGTAAACATCTGAGATCCCATGCGAGTTATAATATTCTTTCTGAATGTCTCAAATTTTGTGACTGCCAGCTTTGGAGGATTATCCACTTCGGATTTCCAAGGCATATATTTAACGCCATTCTCATCAATAATATCATCATAGATGACATCATCCATCAAATGCTTATATATTTGTTCTCGTTCATCTTGTCCAATTAATCTAACCTCACCCTGTTTGCATTCTGAAAGCAAATTTCTCAGTCCTTCGAAGATTATATGTAAGGCAAAATCATTCCTGTCATGATTAACCATATAATTGGCCTCACAAAATCTGCGAGGGACAAGTTTACAATTCATGGTCTCGTTGAGTTCCAACAAACCGCTTTCCATGCATAAGATTATCTGGTTCATTATCTTCGGCATAGACATACGCAAACCACTTCTCATATCTTTCATAGATATAAGTGAACGTTGGCCTTCACCCTGAGCTTGCTTTTCTATGTATAGGTACACAGGATTACGTTTTAATGAAGTCGATTTGCGACTATTATCATTAACAGTAATGTCGATACAAGCCTGGGACAGATAGCGTTGCTTGATATATCCAATATGATCTAACCAATGGAATGCCAGTCGTGATGCAGTCGTGTCATTAAAGTCTTCTGCATTCTTAACCCAAACGCTAAATGGAACCACTATAGGTTCGGTTTTCGTTTGTTCTATTGTCTGGAATCGATTGATATATTCCACAATCTTATCTTTAGCGTCAGTTAAGTTTGACCAACTCATCTGGCTTTTAACCAGCAATTCTTTTAGCTTTCTAAAGTCTTCTTTAGACGTTAAGCAAAGGGCTGGAATCTTTTCCTTTCCATCCTCAAATGCCAATTTGTATTGTTTTTCATCACGTCCAGCACGACCAACCTCTTGCAAATAATCTTCCAAAACAGAAGGAGGACTATAGTGCACGATATAATGAACATTTGGAATGTCCATTCCCATACCAAACGCCTTTGTTGCACAAAGAATATAAAGAGGATCAACACCTTCTTTGCGCTTGAATTGTTCATAAACATCATTTCTCAGACCAGCATCAAGACCTGCATGATAAAAACCTATCTTATCAATACATTTATTTAAGATACTATCTGGAGCAGATTTTAGTGCTAATTCGGATAAGGCATCTGCTGTTTCCTCACATTGTCTATGAGTGCGACAGAAAACAATCATACAACTTAATGAAAAATCTATCTTTTTGTTTTCAATAAATTGTACAATCTCATGTATTCTCGCATCATCTTCATGTTCTGTTAGAGAGAATGAAATTCCAATATGTTGGCGGATTGGATTATAGTCTTCCGCACTTTGACCTAATCTTTGTATATCTGGCAAGAAAGAACGAATATCTGATTCCACCTGTGTAGTTACAGTAGCAGAGAACAATGCAAACATAAAATCAAATTGTTTCCTTAGTTCTATGCATGTCAACACTGCGTTTCGATAATCAGGACGGAACTCCTGTCCCCATTGCGAGATACAATGAGCTTCATCGAATATAACATACTCCAGACCGCCATCCATTTCCATGCGCTGGAAAAGAACATTCATAAATGATTTAACACGGAATCTTTCTGGTGTAATATAAAGTAGTGCTATCTCTCCCGAACGTATTTTTCGGTAGATATTTTCCACTTCTGGACGCTGACGGTCACCACTTAGATAATCCACATTAGTTGCAAATCCTTTCTTTTGTAAATCTTCAACTTGGTCTTGCATTAATGCTCGCAAAGGAGTTATAACCAAAGACAACTTCTTTGTTGTTGAAGCTTTGTATAGTGCTGGTCCTTGGAAACATACTGATTTACCTTCACCCGTCGGCATTGATACAATACAGTCTCCTCTCTTTTCCCACATATATGGAAGTACCTCCTCTTGTGTAGGTTTCCATTTATGTTCGCCTATAAAATGTTTGCGGATTAATTCCAAAGCGGTTATAGTGTCAATATCCTCTTCTTTTCCTCTACTATCATCAAAATATTGGCTGGAGTTAACAAGAGCATCGTTATATTCGCTATCTGTTTCCCATAAATCAACTTTAAAAGATTGAGCTTGACAACTATTCGCAATGTCTTCATAGTCATCAAAATGTGGATCTATAATATAGAATTGAGTAGCTTCACTATTGGCCATTACTAAAGAACAGTATTTCTCGTATATAGGCCATGCGGCATGAATACACTGACGTGGAGTCGTATGATGAACTTTATCATCGCGCTCATCATCAGCATCTTCTTCCAAATCATCATCAAAGGGAAGCTTATCCCACATTAACATATATCTGTCTATATCCATGTTGTCCCAAACATAGCAGAATGGTTTATCCGTTCTATACGAACCTACTCCGTCAATGAATTCTTGCTTGGATATTATAACCATTCCATTGGCATGGTTACCAATATATTCGAGTTTGCGGAATCCATTGCCATTCGAAGGAATAAAGAACCCTTGGGCAACAGCATATTCTGTAAGTTTTTCAATTTCTTTCTTATCATTAATTACATAAACGATAGGAAGTTCTTTATTCGCTTCATGTATTTTACTTAATAATGCAATTTGGAACAACCAATACTTACTTCTTTGAGTTGTAGAACTATTAACACGCATAACCATGTCTGCCGTGCGGTTTCTACTAACCTGAGTCAAGTTAATATGACCATAATCTTTGCCAGAGAACTTCCATTTTATTATTTGGGGCTTGGGCTTGAAGTGATCCAAGAAACACTTTCTATAAGCTTGATATTGATAATTCAAATAAAAAGCAAACTGTCCATTCTGCTCTCTTTCCACCCAAATGTTTGCAGCAAGGCCTGGTTTTGTAATACCCAGTTTTCTTATCTCATCTCCTTTGATTGGGGCGTAATTTGTTGAAGCCATAGTAAAAGGAAGTTTACTTCCACACGCTATCAAATCAGCAAATGTCTTGTTGTCACAAACTCTACATTTGTGAACCCTGTCTTCTAACTCAGAACCAATAATATAAATATGTTTATAATCCTTGGTAAGAACTTTGTCATCTTCGAACGAGTTAACATCAATGCAATCAATATGGCTTCTGAAATATGACAGATAATCTTGTAATTCCTCTTCGGCAAAAGAGATCTTGCCACTTTCACTATCGACAACTCGGAGATATTGGGCAAGGTTTTCCAGAACAGGAGTACGAGACACCACACAGAAACGCTCTAAAATGGCTTGTCTGATGATACCATTAACCGGTTTCTCTTTAATGGCATTAATATCTATACTTCTATATGCTTCAAAAGCCATTGCTCCTGGGAATGACAATGGTATATACTGAGCTAATCGCGCCCACAAATTACTTGGAGCGATTAATAAAGTAGCCTCCGATTCGGGGATGGCAGCTATTTTGCTCAGTTGCTTAATCAACTCATCTGATAATGGTCGTAATTCTTGGAAAAACTGACGTTCAAGATTAGCAGTGATTCTGAAATACTGAGCAAAGTAATCAACGCGCAAAGAGCTGATTATTTTCTCGATGTTTTCTGGAAGCACCTCGCGTAGTTGTTCGACTAAGGAATCATCTGTGGATAATCTGTAAAGTTGATTCCAAAACAATTCATTAGTTAATTTTGTATCAGCTTCAGCATTGTGTTCTGTATGTAGAGAATATGCATATCGGCATGGATTTAGCAATATTTCTATTTCTAACGTATCCCAAACAAAGGTACTTTCTGGAATTTGCAGACCTTTTTTATTTAGAATCGGCAAATCCCAAAGTTTGATATTATGACCAACAATAATTGATGATTTCTTTAGTTTCCTAAACAGTGAATTTATCTGATCTTCGCCAGTATATGGTCGCATATTATCCTCTGCAAGGAAGGCAAATTCCTTTATTGTATTTCCATCGGATTCAAGGTCAAAGACACAATAAGGCATTTCTCCCTTTATTGAATCCCATTTCTGACCGATATAAGTAGTGAATAATTTACTGCCTTTGAATTCCTCGCCCGTTACTATTTCTATCGCCTTAGCTTCAGGTAAACGACTTACGAATTGGTAACTATCATCCGAGGACATCTTTTTTAACCCATCAAGCAATTTGTCATTATTCAAACCGCTAATAACCTTGTCAAATTCATCATCATTTAAGTTTAGATAGCAGAATTTCAAGAACTTCTTAACTTCTTGAACTCCTGCTTCGTTCATGTGGTCTATTATAATTGATTTATCCTCTATCGCACGATACAATTCAGTGTTTTCTGTTAAATAAAACAGCTCTGACTTTATACTAACATTGGATATTGAACTATCTTTCGTATAAACTACCCAGTCGTTTTTGTCATCTTCACTATGGAATGTATTTACGATCTGTTTTAGGGATATTTCCGATTTGCTATTTGGGTTGTTAATCAAAGAAATAACACTTGGGTGTTTGAGCCAATCTAGTTTTTTTGTGTATTTGTAAAGACAGAATCTCAGCTCAGCAGTTGGCTTTACACACTTTGCGTCTAGTACAAACGATTCTAGTTCTTCCTCGCTCAATTGTGACAAATAGTTATCCCATTCATCATAATCATTTGATTTTTTTGCATATATGCCGCTTAAGATAAGAATTCTGCCTTCTTTTGACGACATCAATTTATTTGACAAGTCAAATTCCCACAAACGTTCATCAGATATGATTTGTAAAGCCTTGTTTTCAGAAAGGCGACATACAAATTGCAAGCACTCATCCTCATTCATGAGTTTCATTGCATCGATAAACACATCAAAATCAAATGAGTCAACTATAGAGTCAAGTTCTGGTTTCTCCATAAATGACATACAAAAGAGAAAATAATCCTTGATTTTCTCTTTGTCATTTGATATAATAGTTGGAATAATCTTCTTGTCCTTGATATTATTATAAAAATCGATGTTACTAGTCTCTATAAACAATTCAACCAAAAGTTTATCAGAAACGTTATCTGCATTGATTACATAGTCAATCCACTCCTGTTTGTCTTCGTCAGACTTAAAACAATCCATCAGCAGATTTAGTGTCTTACGAATAACTGAGTTTGATGTAAAGCCTGCAATAAAATTGGGGTGCTTAATCCATTCGATAGAATTAAGGTACTTGTATAAATACACCCTTAGTGTCGCTGATGGCTCACTTGTATTTATATCTAAAGCGAATGATTCACGTTCTTCAGTTGTCATATTTGACAACAAGAGTTCCCATTCTTCTGAGTCAAGACTCCCCTTTTGGTGATAATAATTTATTACCAATTGACGGTCTTCCGCCTTTCTAAAGAACATTTCAACTATTGCAGCACGGATTGATTCATTGACCCTTTTCCTATTTACAATTCCAGAGATTATATAATAAAGTCCGAGATAATTCCTGCAAATATCATAATCTTCAATTGTTGAAGATAAGTATTTTGCATTAACAGCTGCATGTCTCTCACGATTGGGCTGCTTCTTTAACTCAAACGTAATCCACATATCCTCTTGTAAAGACGGAGTATCTTTCCATTGACTTTTATCTAGATATAGTTGTACAGGGGAATGTGGTGACAAGGAATTATTTATTCCGTATGCATTGGTTATTACAAATGCATAGTTGTCCAATTGACGGCATCTGCTTACTATTCCAACATATCTGGGCTGAACTTTTTTTCTTCGATTATTGGATACGGAGGTAGATCCGACAAATCCAAATCTGTCAGTTCTATATGATTAACAATCAATTCTGATTTAATATATAGTTCCTGTCTCATTACTCTACACTATGCTTATTTAAAAAGACTTGATTGAGAAAGAAATCATACGTTCAGCTTTTTCTATGGACGTGATTACAACATCCATTTCCTGGCCTTCAGATACGATTTCACTTGGTTCCTTTGTGCCGTCAAGAGACATTTCATTCTTATGAAGAAGACCTTGAACTCCATTTGGCAATTCGACAAAAGCTCCAAAACTCATTATTTTTGTTATTTTGCCTCTCGTCTGTTGGTTAACTTCATAGAGGGTTTCAACATTATGCCAAGGGTCTTTTGTCATTCTTTTAATACTTGACATAACTCCTTTATCCGTTATCTCAATAACAACGACTTGTACCTCAGTACCGATTTTTAACTTATTCTTGAGGTTATTGTCTCTTCCCCATGAATATTCAGATGATGGTAAATAGGCAACAATATCTCCCAAAGACAATACAGCATAGTTTTTCTGTATTTGTTTTACCGTTGCTTTCACAATATCACCAACAGTCAATTCTACTAATGAGTCCGAAGCCATATTGCAATAAGTTACTTTCTTCTTATTAATAATTCTCGAATATCTACATTCAACAAGTCAGAGATCTTTGCCAAAGTTTGTAAATCCGGCTGACTAGTATTAGTACACCATTTAGAGACTGTCACAGGATCACGGCCAATTTGTTCTGCAAGCCAAATATTTGTTTTACCTGCATCTGCTAAAGCCCCTTTTATTCTATTAAGCTTCTCCATTGTTAATAAATTAATGTTGGACGCAAATTTAATAAATAATTTCCAAATAACAGCACGAACTTTCAATAATAATAACCAAAGTTCTTATTTTTACTATTTTTTAATAAAAATGCATAGTCTAGTAAGCATGTTTTTATGATTATAAACAAAAAGTAAAGGACACTACTCATCACGAGCGGTGCCCTTCTTCGTCAAAAAGCATTAACATTAATCAATATGAAAAAAGAACAAACAGACCCATTGGAAAACCTAAATCCGGGTTACAAGCACATAGCAGTCAAAACCAGGCACGATTTCCTTCTTGCGGTCGAAGATGCGTGAGAAATCACGTTTTTTCTCTCTGATGCACTGACGGCAAAGGAGTTCAAGCACCATGCGTAGTTTGGCTACGTTTACATCGAATATCTCAATGTATTGCTCGATGGCCTTGTCGTTCATGTTCAGTCTAAGCTCGTTTCTCTCCAGAGCTTCACTGATAAAGTGAACGCTGTCCTGTCCAATTCTCGCTTTGTAGAGGAATGGATGCGGAACACGAACAAGATCACCGACACAAAGAGGTTCCCCGTCTTTTGATAGTGGACGGCCACCAATCAAATTACTACGCAGACGGTCTGCATTTTTCAGTAACTTGGTACACAGGATGGCAATTGCGCGCTTAGGCGCATTCTTGTTGCCAAAGGTACGAAAATACTCATCGACGGGCATCAGCAAGAGTTGCTGGGGGGTTATAGTTTCAATATCAATCATAATTGTATGTAAATTGGTTGTTATAAAGATTCTTTAGAAAGACAGCACTACACAGGTGTTTCTGTTTGCTTCAACAGGAGAATACTCGTCTATACCACCTGCATAGATAGTGTATATCCGACTGTCATCAACACCTCGGTCAAGAAGCAAACGGCGTATATATTCTGCACGTTGACGGCTCAGATTATCGTTGATGGACTCTGTTCCTGTAGCACTGTCAGCAGCTCCAATTACCTTCACCTGAAGACTATGTTTGTTGGCAATTCTGGCTATCTCGTCAAGGTTCATCACCTGGTTCTTTTCCGTAAGGACATCTGTACCTAAATGGAAAAAGAAGTAGATGGGAGCACCTATGTATTCCTGACCATTGAGAATAGCATTCAGATATGCATTGTCTGAAACGCCTGAGTTATTGAGAAGGCTATCGAGTGAATAGATATCATCTGCCTCTTCTACCCCATTACGTTTCTGCATAGCTCTTGGCATCGTATTGGGATTACCGTCCCATCCTCTATTAGCCAGACGTGCGCGAAGACTGTTCAAGCCAGAATAATCATTCTTAGGATATAGAGACTTCATTTTCGTATGCCCCTTGTCTGTCAGCCAGTCTTTGTAGAGGTCAAGCAAACCTTCTATCTCCAGTATCTTACGATATTCAGCCATGCACTGCTCATCCTCATGGACACGTTTAGTCAGGTATCTGTTCCGGGATGACAGGCCATTTGCATAGTCCAGGAGCCATTCGTTCTGGCTCATATACGGCTTCGCATCGATGATTCTTTTATGGCCTACCTTGCCTATAGTCACAGACAAACCAGCTGACAATGTAAGCATATTATCCCCGAACCGACTGGAAGAACCTATGGCATCAAAGTTCTTCATGGTAGTCATGCCACTCAGCTCTGCAAGCAGATGCAGACGGTTACTGAGACGGTATCTTGCTTCGAGACCGTAGGCAAGGGCAAAGGGATGGTTAGTGCCACTTCCGTTTCCATTTGACCAGTCTGAATTGTGAGCCATACCCACACCCAGGAATGGAATGACATCCCATCGGGATAGTCCAAGTTCATTCTGGCGGATGAAAGCAGTCAAGTTATACATGAAGTCAGCATGGATAAACTGGTACTTCATAGTGGCAAACTCTGCGTTCTTGAACTGGTACCCCTGAAACTCAATACGACCACCAACGGCTGGAGTGAACCATTTACCGATACCGACCTGCAAAGCTGGAGTGAGACGGTCGAACAAGTCACCACAACCTATGGGCGAACCAAGGAAAGCAGATGTACCACCCTTGACTTCCAGGAACCAGTTTCTGTCCCAGCCAGAGCCTTCTGTGACATTTCTGAGATATGTGGGTTGCAGGGATTGCAGCATGACATCTGACGTGATGACAGGCTCCATGTAGGAAGAGTCAACTTCATTTGATTGTCCAGATGCCGTAGCAGTTAGTGCCAGGCACAACATGGACATGATTACAATCTTTTTTTTCATTCTTGTTTTACTTTTTTAGATTACTTACTTTGAGCAATGTATTGACTATAATCGAATTTTCAAGTGGCAACTTCGGCAATGGATTATCGCTTCAGTTTACGTCCAGAACCAGAGCGCATCATCTTTGTAGCCATCATCGCACATCGATGCGCCCACTCACGATCATCATCTTTGGGGTCTCGTCCCCATCCTGAAGAAGGGCCACCACCTCCTCCGTGACCCTTGGCAAACTCAGTCGCCTGTTCGACATATCCGGCAAACAAAAGCATGGCGCAAGCCACAATCTGGTTTCCGTGTTCAGCTACGTCCATCAATACGGACTCGTCCAGATGAAGCTGAACATCATCAGGCATTTGTGGAAGTCTCAATCTGAAATCACTGACCACATTCTCATAGAGTGCCTTGGTCACTTCATCGCGTACCTTCTGCTGTACGGAAGTAGCCACTTGCGTAGCTTCACCCCGCAGTTCTTCAGTACGCTCCTTGATGCTCTCAGCCTCTTTCTTCAGCTTGTCAAGTTTATCCTCCGCATCAGACAATTTCTGTTTCTTGTCTGCCTGTTTCGCATTGATGTCTGAGAGTTGTCTGTGAAGTGCAGCTATCTTTTCTTCATTGGAAAGCTTGCCATCAGCATTATCTAAAACAGCAGATGCCAGACTATCCAGTTCCCTTTCAACGCTTTCCTTGTCTTTTTCAAGATTGAGCACCATTGAGGTGAGTCCTTTCACACGACGC
>UMFR01084951.1_pt1 | contig 54502 bp, 51 predicted proteins | sample 1965041 | NCBI WGS metagenome assembly UMFR01 (sample SAMEA4836049, study PRJEB28245) | human gut metagenome | biome: gut microbiome; material: fecal sample | place: Denmark | collected 2008
ATTCTCTTTGAGGCGGTGCTTCCAGTAGTTGTAGGTATGGATGGTGTAGCCGTTCTGATCGCACCACTGCTTTACGGTGAGACCGCTCTTGGCCTGTTCCTTACAGAGCACAGCCCACTGGTCGAGTTTGATCTGCTGCAGTTGTTTTGTAGTGTTCATGAGAACCTCCTGATATAAGACGCTAAGATATGCGAATATTTGGAGCAATTATCTCATGAATATGGTATCATGGTAAGGTACTCATAATAGAGTGCTTACATAGAACCAAGTGATATCCTAAAAAGAATTGCATTATGAACCATATATGGTAAAATAATCTTGGTTAGAAGAAACTAACAAGAGAGAGGAAAGGTTTATTATGTTAAACGGATTACTTATTGTACAGTTACTTTTATTCTGCCTGATCTTTACCTTGATCGTAAAAGTGGCAGTGATCGGCGGTGCTGTGAATGGATTGTATTTTTATCCCAAAGAGGTACAGGACAGAGTCATTGAAAACGGATTGATCACAAGAGAAGCTGTAGAACGCAGAAGAAAGATATTTATGACAGCATTTTATGTTGTGATGCTGGTAGCACTTGTGTTGATCGTGCGGGTTTGGAGCCATGTAACGGATTACTGGACAGCCTATTTACAATCTGTTATATTTTTGGAAGTGATGAACTGGTATGACGGAATCGTGATCGACAAGATATGGGTAGGAACAAGCAGTTTCTGGAAAATACCGGGAACAGAAGATCTGCCATATGTTCAGACATGGGCGCAGATGGCTAAAAAGAGAGGCGTTCTTACCGTGATCTGGTTGATCGGCAGTTTTCTGGTAGCAGGGATCGTCGCACTTTTGTAACATCCAATGAATATACAATAAGTAAGGAGCGCTTATGTATTAAGGCAATGTCGAAATGCAGAATAAGTCCCAGAATAAAGTTGTGCAGGAAGAACTGCCACTCCGTGTCAGATACTATCAGGGGATGATCGATCAGGAAATACTATCCAGTGGAACGGATTATATATTCTTGAAAGAAACATATATCATATTTATATGTACCTATGACCCATTCGGAATAATGTCATGCATCTATGATGCATGATGTAGCCTCAGCTCATCGCCGTAGGCGATTTTTCATGAGCTGAGGTTCCGCAAAGGAAAGTATGGAAGAGTTTTTCAGAGAAAACAGGAATGAGGTGACCAAGAGCATGGTACTTGATTATACATGGGAACGCCGCGAGGAACTGATCCGGGCAGAAGAGTATGAGGATGGAAAGCGTGAAGGCTATGCTGCTGGAATTTCTCAAGGCAGAACCGAGGGCGAGAAAGATACACATCGCTTTCTGATCAACAAGTGGCTGCAAAAAGGAAAAACGATAGCTGAAATTGCAGAAGATCTGGGTAAATCAGAAGAGTATGTAGAGAGTCTGATGTAACCCTAAAATGCAGTATGCCGAAAACTAGAGATGTAGGATCTCTATATTTAGTTATAATCTAAAGTTCAATCCTATAAAGACATTCGCCCTTTTCTGTGTTATAATAATGTGTAATTTGTATATTTACAGATAGAAAAGGGGGGAGGAGTTTATGTTTCATTATTTTTTACAGTTGAATTTTGCGACGATCTTAATATCCTTTTTTATGTTGATTTTCGTCAATGTAGATCCTGTATTTCAGAGAAAGGTAATTTGGTTGTTTTCCATTGCGATAAGCTCAGTACTGTGTCTGGTTGTCGTTGACAGTATAGAATACTGGTGTGCGACACTTCCGTATCCGACAATGCTGCGTGTGGCAGTATCTATTATTGGGTATGCGCTTAGACCAATCAATATATGCTTTGTGATCATTCTTTCCTGTGGTAACAGAGTGTCGCAAAAGTTTAAGAAATTTATTGTGCTTCCGGGAATTCTGAATACGTTGATCGCTTCCACTGCGTTATTTTCAGGTGTTTGTTTTTCCTACTCGGATAAGAATGAATTTGTGCGGGGACCACTTGGATATTCGGCATTTGCTGCCTCCGGTTTTTATTTAATCCTGTTGGTTATCCTGACAAATAAGTTATATAAGATGGAGCATACATACGAATCGCTGATCGCAATTTACATTGCGGTGACGAACGCGATAGCTGTCATTTTGGAGGCGTTTTTCCATTATGACGGACTCATCAATACCACGGGAGCTGTGAGTATTGTATTTTATTATATGTATTTGACGACACAGCAGTTCAAGCGGGATCCACTTACGCATGCGCTCAACCGTCGGTATTTTTATCTGGATGCGGATCATTTGATGAAGAGCAAATGTCTGACAGCGGTAATTTCCATTGACTTAAATGATCTGAAGAGGTTCAATGACGAGAACGGCCATGCGGCCGGGGATGCGGCTTTGTGTACGATTGTAGCGTGCATTCAAAATATACTGCCGAGGGGATGCCACCTGTATCGAACCGGTGGTGATGAATTTATGATCTTATGTTCACGGGTTTCAAAAGATGATGTCCCTGCTCTGATCGATCATATACGGAGGGAGCTTTCTAAGACTCTTTATTGCTGCGCCATTGGTTTTGCCACGCCGGATGCAGACGAGGATTTTGAACATATATGTTCTATTGCAGATGCAGCCATGTATGCAAATAAAAAACAATTAAAAGGCGAAGATACGATTCGCTAGTAATTAAGACTATGGTGTCAGGTGCCATTAAATTCGTATAAACGGACAAATATGTTTTAACAAACAGATATAAGAAAGATAATTTTACATGATCTGCTGTAAAAAACTACGTTGAATTTTACGTCATTTTACACATAATAAAAGTAACAGAAATGATGTCTGCTTTATCAGGGAAAGGAGCTGAAAGAATATGGCAAATATTTTACCAGTGTCTGATTTGAGAAATTATAATGAAGTTTTGAAAATTGTCATAAAGGAGAACCGGTACATCTTTGAGTGATTTGAGAGCATGCTGTTAAATTCGTAATAGCGAATGATAAATATGAAAACAAGAAAAAGCAATTGTTTATAGCGACGGACATATAATTTCGCTATTTGTGGTATCAGAAACATGAGGATTACGATATGAAGTCGGTAAGTGACAGAATATTTGAACTGTTGAAAGAAAAGGGCATGTCGTAAAAAGAATTTGCTGCAAAAACCGGAATTGCAGAGAGCACGATCAGTGACTGGAAGAAGAAAAAGACGAATCCGGTATCTGATAAGATTCTGATCATAAGTGAAGTATTAGGTGTATCACCATATGAGCTTTTGTCCGGCGCGGAACATATTGGAATGAGAAGCAGACAAAATATGACTTATGTAGTAGACCGGACAACGGAGCTTGGTACATTAATTGAGACATATCAAAAGCTGGATGCAGCGCAGCAAAATCGGCTGATGGGATATATGCAGGCAATGCTGGAACAGTAGAAGTGGCTTACTGTAACCCTACAATAAAAATACAGAAAAGATTAAAACAGGAATTGTAAATGCTTTGCAACAACAAAATAGTTATTGCAGGGCATTTTTTTGTTTTAATAAAATTGATGTCCGAAGATAAAGAAATGTCAGTCTTGTAAGAGAAAAAATAAAATAATAGAACGATAGATTCAGAGGCGAATACTTTACACTCTTTTGCATCTGTTCCGCTTCTGGCATGACTGGAACAGATGTAAGAGCTGGAAGTTGCAGATATCTGCTTAATCAGCAGACACTATTTAATTTGCAAATTGACGGTTCTTATTTGGTGCCGATGAAATTCCTTTTCAAGGTTTGCATAAAAGCTACTTTCTGTTATAATATAATGATGCAATTTTTAAACAACAGGTATGGGAGAAGCATATGGAAGAATCAAGAATCAAAAGAATCAACGAGCTTTATCATAAATCGCAGGCAGAAGGGCTGACAGAGGATGAAAAGAAGGAACAGGCGCTGCTCAGACAGGAATATGTCGCAAGTATCAGAAGGAATCTGCGCAGCCAGCTGAATAACATTGATATGGTCAATGAAGATGGTACGATAGAAAACTTAGGCGAGAAATATGGAAACGAAGAAGCAAATTAGACGGGAAATTCTCTCAATAAGAGATGCCCTTTCGAAAGAGGAAAGAAAGAAAAAAAGTGATAGAATCAAGAAGCAGCTTGCAGAGCTTCCGGTCTTTGAACAGGCGGATCAGCTTCTGATCTATGCCGGTTATGGCTCCGAGGTGGAAACAGATGCGATCATGGAGCTGGCATTTCGAAAACGAAAGCTGGTGTTCTGCCCGAGAGTGGAAGGAAAGAAAATGCAGTTTTACCAGATTACGGATCTTTCACAGCTTGTGAGCGGATACCGCAGCATCAGGGAACCACAGCCCCAGCGGCCGTGGCAGCAGAAACCGGGAGATCTTGTCATCATGCCCGGAACGGTGTTTGACAAAGAGGGAAACAGGATCGGATACGGCGGCGGTTTTTATGACAGATTTCTGGAGGCACATCCGCAGGTTTCTACAGCGGCGCTCGCATATGAACTGCAGCTTGTGGAACCGGGACGGATCGAGACGGAAAAAACGGATCAAAAGCCCGCATGCATTATAACGGAAAAGGCAATCTATCAGATAGAAAATAAATGATACACACAGGAAGGGAAGGATAGAATATGGCAGAAAAATATGATCTGATACAGATGGGTGAACAGGCATTAACAGCAAAGTATGAGGCGTCATTATTGACAACAGAGCAGAAAAACACGGTTTTGACTGAAATCGCACAGAACTTACGGAAAGAATGTGGCAGCATTCTGACCGCAAATGCAGAGGATGTCCGAGAAGGAATCCAGGCAGGCATGAGCCAGGGACTGCTTGACAGATTAAAACTGACAGAGGAACGGATCAGCCAGATCGCAGAAGGGCTTGTACAGATCACAAAATTACCGGATCCTGTCGGTAACGTACTGGAAAAATTCACCAGACCAAACGGACTTTTGATATCGAAAGTCAGTGTGCCGATGGGCGTGATCGGTATTATTTACGAGTCCAGACCAAATGTGACTGCGGATGCGTTCGGACTTTGCTTTAAAGCAGGCAATGTTGTTATTTTAAAAGGCGGTTCCGATGCACTGCATTCCAATATTGCCATAACAAATGTAATCCGGGAAACACTGGAGAAAAACCGGCTTAACCCGGACATGATCCAGCTGATCACGGCAACAGACAGGGCAGTGACAGCAGAATTTATGAAGATGAAAGGATATGTGGATGTCCTGATTCCACGTGGTGGTGCGGGACTGATCAAAGCGGTTGTAGAGAATGCAACGATTCCGGTCATCGAAACAGGAACCGGAAATTGCCATATTTATATTGATAAAGATGCGGATATTGAGAAAGCCGTGAAGATCATCGTCAATGCAAAGACACAGCGTATCGGTGTCTGCAATGCCTGTGAGTCGCTTGTGATCCACAGAGATATCCGGGAAAAGCTTCTGCCGCCGCTTGCAAAGGCTCTGCAGGAAAAAAATGTGGAAATGCGTGCGGATGATGGCATCAGGGAAATCATGCCAGATCTGAAAGCAGCGACACCGGAAGACTATGGAACAGAGTATTTAAGTCTGATCGTTTCTATGAAAACAGTAGACAGCGTAGATGAGGCAATTGAACATATCAACCGCTATAATACAGGCCATTCTGAAAGCATCATTACAGAAAACAAGGAAGCAGCGGAAAAATTCCTGAAGGGAGTGGATGCTGCCTGCGTATATGTCAATGCGAGCACGCGTTTTACGGATGGTTTTGAATTCGGATTTGGTGCGGAGATCGGAATCAGCACCCAGAAGCTGCATGCGAGAGGCCCGATGGGATTGCGTGAACTGACCTCTTATAAATATACGATCATCGGAAACGGACAGATCCGGGAATAAATAAAGGATTGGATAAACGGCGAAGCGGTTAAAATAACGAAATGCGGAAAAGGATTATATTACATGATACAAAAAGAAGTACTGGAAGAAAAAATGGAAGATTACAGACAGGCAGGTGCTGCGCCGCAGTCTGAGCCTGAAAGGCAATATTATTTTATGGCACGCGCCAGGGAACTGGTAGCAGATATGGAAGAAAAGCTTGGCAGAAAGCCCACGTGCTGTGTGGTTACCTTTGGCTGTCAGATGAATGCCAGAGATTCGGAAAAACTGCTCGGTATTTTGACAGAAGTGGGATTTGCTGATAACGGCGAAGATGAAAAGTCTGATTTTGTGATCTTCAATACGTGCACGGTACGTGATAATGCGGATCAGAGAGTGTACGGCAGACTGGGGATCTTAAACGGCTATAAAAAGAAAAATCCGGCAATGAAGATCGGACTTTGCGGCTGTATGATGCAGGAACAGGGCGTTGTGGAAAAACTCCAAAAGAGTTATCGATTTGTCAACCTGATCTTCGGAACACACAATATCTTTAAGTTTGCGGAGCTGCTTGTCACAATGCTCGAATCCGATGACATGATCATTGATATCTGGAAAGATACCAATGAAATCGTGGAAGATCTGCCGATCGTCCGCAAGTATAAATTCAAATCAGGTACGAACATTATGTTTGGCTGTAATAATTTCTGCAGCTATTGTATCGTGCCATATGTCAGAGGGCGGGAAAGAAGCAGAGAGCCGAAGGATATCATCCGCGAAATTGAAATGCTGGTAAAGGATGGTGTCATCGAGATCATGTTGCTGGGACAGAATGTCAATTCCTATGGCAAAAATCTGGAACATCCGGTCAGTTTTGCACAGCTTCTGACAGAAGTGGAAAAGATCGAAGGACTGGAGCGGATCCGTTTCATGACATCCCATCCGAAGGATCTGTCAGATGAGCTGATCGAGGTCATGAAGCATTCCAAAAAGATCTGCCGACATCTGCATCTGCCGCTGCAGTCAGGTTCGACAAGGATACTGAAAGCAATGAACCGGCATTATACAAAGGAGCAGTATGTGGATCTGGCACTGAAGATCAGGCGGGAGATCCCGGATATTGCGATCACGACAGATATTATTGTGGGCTTCCCGGGAGAAACCAAGGAAGATGTAGAGGAAACGATCGATGTGATCAAAAAGGTGCAGTTTGAAAATGCTTTTACCTTTATTTATTCCAAGCGCACAGGAACGCCTGCTGCAGCCATGGAAAATCAGGTACCGGAAGCTGAAGTGAAGGAGAACTTCAACAAAGTACTGAAAACTGTGCAGGATACCGCCAGAAGCAGGGTCGGTAATCTGCTCGGTCAGACAGTCACGGTTCTGGTGGAAGAGAAAAATGAGCAGGATGACAGCCTGGTAACAGGACGTATGTCCAACAATACGATCGTTCATTTCCCGGGCGGAGAGGATCTGATCGGAACGCTTGCAGAAGTACATCTGGATGAATGTCACGGATTTTACTATACAGGAACTGTAGAAAATAAGCGGTAACATAGTGTATGATCCCGTGTTGCGAAAATAATGCAGGATGATTGACCAAAATAGGATGAGAAGTTACCGGAGAATCAGACGGTATGACGAAAGAGGCAGAAGATGGCAGATTTAACACCGATGATGCAACAGTATATGGCGACAAAGGAGCAGTATAAGGACTGCATTTTGTTTTACCGGCTGGGCGATTTTTATGAAATGTTTTTTGACGATGCGCTTGTGGCATCGAAAGAGCTGGAGATCACGCTGACCGGTAAAAACTGCGGGCAGGAAGAACGTGCTCCTATGTGCGGGATTCCGTATCATGCGGCGGATTCCTATCTGACCAAACTGGTCAACAAAGGCTATAAGGTGGCGATCTGCGAACAGGTGGAGGATCCGAAGCTTGCCAAGGGCATTGTCAAAAGGGAAGTGATCCGTATTGTAACACCGGGCACAAACCTCAATATGATGTCATTGGAAGAAAGCCGGAACAATTATCTGATGTGCGTTGCTTATATGGAGGATAAGATCGGGATTGCGGTCGTGGATGCTCTGACCGGTGATTTTTATGTGACAGAGGTTTCCGATACAAAGAAGCTGAATGATGAGATCGTGAAGTTTTCTCCGTCGGAAATCATCTGTAACGATAATTTTTTAGTCAGCGGTTACAGTATAGACGATCTGCGGGAACGCCTCGGCATTTCGATCAATAAGATCGATGCATGGCATTTTGAAGAAGACAGCTGCCAGAAGCTTTTGTGCAAACATTTTAAGGTCAATACACTGACAGCACTCGGTGTGGATGATTTTATGGCAGGACAGATCGCTGCAGGTGCTGTGCTTGCCTACTTATATGAGACGCAGAAAAACAGTCTGTCCAATATTACACATCTCAATCCATACATAGCCAGCAAATATATGCTGCTGGACAGTGCCACAAGAAGGAATCTGGAGCTGACGGAAACGCTCCGTGAAAAGCAGAAAAAGGGTTCCCTGTTATGGGTGCTGGATAAGACTAAAACAGCCATGGGCGCAAGACTGCTCCGTACTTATCTGGAACAGCCGTTGATCGAGCAGGCGGATATCGTGCTCCGTCAGGAAGCAGTCGGAGATCTGCTCGCACATCCGATGTCCAGAGAAGAACTCAGGGAATATTTAAGCCCGATCTATGATCTGGAAAGACTGCTTGGAAAGATCAGTTATAAGACTGCTAATCCGAGAGATCTGATTGCATTCCGCAATTCATTGCAGATGCTGCCACCAATCAAAACGGTTCTGGCAGAATTTGAAACGCCTCTTTTACAGAAGCTGCAGGAGCAGATCGATGATCTGACCGATCTGTACGGACTGATCGATGCGGCGATCGTAGAGGAACCGCCGCTTTCTTCCAAAGAAGGCGGTATTATCAAAGAAGGCTTTTCAGAAGATGCGGATACTTTGCGAAGAGCCAAAACGGACGGTAAGAAATGGCTTGCCGAGCTGGAAAACACAGAGCGTGAAAGAACCGGGATCAAAAATCTGAGGATCAAATATAACAAAGTATTTGGTTATTACCTTGAGGTAACCAATTCCTTCAAGGATCAGGTACCGGATGACTATATCCGAAAACAGACACTGACTAATGCAGAGCGTTACACGATGCCAAAGCTGAAGGAAATGGAAGATACCATTTTGAATGCAGAGGACAAGTTGTATTCACTTGAATATGAGCTGTTCTGTCAGGTCAGGGACGCGCTGGGAGACAACATGCAGAGAGTCCAGCAGACAGCCAAGGCTATTGCCGGGCTGGATGTATTTGCATCCCTTGCTTATGTGGCAGAGCGAAATCATTATGTGAAGCCGAAGATCACGACAAAGGGCGTGATCGATATCAAAGAAGGCCGTCATCCGGTTGTGGAGTGCATGATCAAAAATGATATGTTTATTGCCAACGATACCTATCTGGACAGCGGTAAAAACCTGATCTCCATTATCACAGGTCCGAATATGGCAGGAAAATCCACCTATATGCGGCAGACAGCATTGATCGTCCTGCTGGCACAGATCGGAAGCTTTGTACCGGCAAAAAGTGCACAGATCGGTATTGTGGACCGTATCTTTACAAGAGTCGGTGCTTCGGATGATCTGGCAAGCGGACAGTCCACTTTTATGGTGGAAATGAATGAAGTAGCCAATATTCTGCGGAATGCGACGGCGAACAGCCTGCTGATCTTAGATGAGATCGGCCGGGGAACTTCCACCTTTGATGGTCTGTCAATCGCATGGGCTGTGGTTGAGCATATCAGCAATAAAAAGCTGCTCGGAGCAAAAACCTTATTTGCAACGCATTATCATGAACTGACCGAGCTGGAAGGCAAGATGAACAATGTCAACAATTACTGTATTGCTGTCAAGGAAAAAGGTGATGATATCGTTTTTTTACGGAAGATCGTAAAGGGCGGAGCGGACAAGAGCTACGGTATTCAGGTGGCAAAGCTTGCGGGCGTTCCGGATCTTGTCATTGACAGGGCGAAAGAAATCGCACAGCAGCTTTCCGATAATGATATTACAGAAAAGGTACAGTGTATCCAAACTGATAAAAAGTCGGAAAAGCAGAAAGTAAAGCATTACGATCAGGTGGATCTGGCACAGATCTCACTTTTTGACACGACGAAGGATGAGGATGTGATCAAGGAGCTTTCCCGGATCGACATTTCGAATCTGACACCGCTGGATGCTTTAAATACCCTTTATAAATTGCAAAACATGTTAAAGAACAGATGGAGTAGCACAAATGAATGAAATACATGTACTGGATAATCATACAGTAGATAAAATCGCGGCAGGAGAAGTTGTGGAACGCCCGTTTTCCATTGTGAAAGAGCTTGTGGAAAATGCGATCGATGCAGGAGCCGGGCATGTGACGGTGGAGATCAAGGACGGCGGTATCAGCATGATCCGTGTCACAGATGACGGAAGCGGAATCGATAAGTCGCAGCTTACCAAGGCATTTTTAAGACATGCCACAAGTAAGATCAAGGAAGCGGAGGATCTTTCCCATATCAGCAGTCTGGGCTTCCGCGGAGAGGCACTTTCCAGTATTGCCGCAGTCTGTCAGGTAGAGCTGATCACAAAGACGGAGGAAGAGCTGACCGGGCAGCATTTTACGATAAACGGCGGAGAAGCGGGTGAGCTTGAAGAGATCGGTGCACCGAAGGGAACGACGGTGATCGCCCGCAATATTTTTTATAATACACCGGTCAGAAAAAAATTTTTAAAGACTGCAATGACAGAAGGCAACTATATTGCGGATTTTATGCAGCACATTGCGCTGTCTGCTCCGCAGATCGCATTTCAGTATATAGCAAACGGGCAGACGAAGTTTTTTACTTCCGGTAACGGAGACAGCAGAGAGGTGATCTACCGGATCTACGGAAAAGAAACGGCAAACCAGCTTCTTCCGATCTCTGCACAGATGGATGGCATTTCGGTAAAAGGATTTCTGGGAAAACCGATCCTGTGCAGGGCAAACAGAGCGTTTGAAACGATCTTTGTGAACGGAAGGTATATCAAGAGCTCTCTGGTATGCTCCGCAGTGGAAGAAGGCTACCGCACTTTCCTGATGCAGCATAAATATCCGTTTGTTGTCTTATATCTGACGATCGATCCGGAAAAGATCGATGTCAATGTGCATCCGACCAAAATGGATATCCGGATCAATGAACCGCAGACCTTTTTCCGGTTCCTGCAGGAATCTGTTGCAGCGGCGATAAACGGCAGATCCCTTGTCACATCCATGGATGCAAAGATCGAAAAGGAAGAGGATAAGAAAGCGGAAAAGCAGTTGACCAGAGAGATTCCGCAGCCGTTTGAAGCAGGCAGAAGATCGCAGTCGCAGGTGAGAGAAACTTCTTCTTACGGACAGTCCTATGGGCAGATTGTGCAGAAAGCACTGCAGAAGGTAGATGAGGAACTGGCGCAGCCTGCGCAGTCGGGCGTGCGGGAAGAAAAGACCGGATATACAACATCCGGATCAGATGTTCGGCGGTCATCAACACCGGAGAAAAAACAGGTTGAAACTGCTGCAGCAAGGATCATTGGTACAAGGGCGGAATATACGGAAGAAGTACCGAAAAGCCCGATCATCAAAAAGGAGCAGGCGATCATTGTTGAAAAGCCACAGCAGATGGCGTTGTTTACGGAAGACGACCTGAAAAAACAGCAGGTGGAAAATTTCGAGATCATCGGACAGGTATTTGATACGTACTGGATTCTGGCGCTGGCGGATAAAATTTATTATGTGGATCAGCACGCGGCGCATGAAAAGGTAAATTATGAGCGGTTTGTGAAGAGACTGCATGAAAAGACGGAGATTCCGTCCCAGCAGCTTTCACCGCCGACGATCGTGACGCTGACTCCAAAGGAGCAGACTGCATGGAAGGCACATGAGGAGCACTTTACAAGACTTGGCTTTGAACTGGAAGAGTTCGGAGAAGATGCGGTCGCGATCCGTGCGGTTCCGCTGGATCTTTACGGAAACGGAGAAAAGGAGCTGCTGCTTTCTGTGCTGGATGAACTGGTGCAGGCACCGGCTGCGGGAGATTCCTTCGCCGTGCTCAGCAAGATCGCCAGCATGTCCTGCAAAGCGGCAGTCAAAGGAAATCAGAAATTATCATTATCGGAAATAAAGGTGCTGATGCAGGAATTGTTAGCCTGCGACAACCCTTATAACTGTCCGCATGGAAGACCGACGATCATTTCCATGAGTAAATATGAACTGGAGCGTAAGTTTAAACGATGAAGAAAAAGGAAATGCTGATATTGACCGGGCCGACGGCAGTAGGGAAAACAAAGCTTTCCATCGAACTGGCGAAGGCGGTTGGCGGAGAGATCATTTCTGCGGATTCCGTGCAGGTGTATAAGAAGATGGATATTGGCTCTGCCAAGATCCTGCCTAAGGAAATGGACGGTGTCAGACATCATCTGATCGACGTCCTTTCTCCTGATGAAAAATTTGATGTATTCCGGTTTTCGCAGATGGCGAAGGAAGCGATGCAAGGCATTTATGAGCGGGGACATATTCCGGTTCTGGTCGGCGGAACCGGATTTTATATTCAGGCGGTTCTTTATGACATTGCGTTTTCGGAAGAAGAAACGGACTCTGCACTCAGAAGACAGCTTGAGGAAGAAGCAGCGCAGAAGGGCAATGCTTATATGCATGAAAAGCTGGCTGCAATCGATCCCGAAGCTGCCGCGGCAATCCATGAAAACAACAGCAAACGCGTGATCCGTGCCATTGAATATTATATGCAGACAGGAGAAAAGATCTCCGTGCACAATGCGAGGGAACATGAAAAAGAGTCGCCCTATGCCTTTTGTTATTTTGTGCTGAATGATGACCGGAAAAAGCTGTATGACCGGATCGATGCGCGTGTCGATCAGATGGTGGAGGAAGGCTTATACGAGGAAGTCAAAGGGCTGCTTGCGGACGGAATACCGCGCTCTGCCACATCCATGCAGGCGCTTGGCTACAAAGAAATGGCAGACCACATCTGTGGGGATTGTCCGCTGGAGGAAGCCATTTATCTGATCAAACGGGATACCAGACATTTTGCAAAACGCCAGCTGACATGGTTCCGCCGGGAGCGGGATGTCACATGGGTTGACCGGACTGCCTTTGCCGGGCAGGAAGATGAAATGCTTGCCTTTATGCTCGGGAAGGTGGATGAAATGCGGAATCTGAATACGTAATGATAGATACCGATGATGTTGAGGTCAAAACCACACAACTTTGATGCCTACGAATTGCTCCATGCTACGCATTCCCGCAATTCTACCCAATATTCGCATATCGTGGGATTATTATCCCACTTTTATGCTCATATCGGGGCGGGACCCAAGGTCTTTCACCCACCTATGAGCAAGCTTATGTGGGTTTAGACCTTTTGTCCCTGGCATCATAAAATATAATAAGACAGAAACGAGGATAAAACATGACTACATTACAGGAAATGTACGCTTCTCTGGGCATAGACACCCAGGTGCTTGCATTCGGAGAACATATTTTGGAAAATCTGAAGGATCGTTTTGCCGCGATCGACGAAACGGCGGAATATAACCAGTTGAAGGTGATCCGTGCCATGCAGAAGGCACGTGTCAGCGAAGCATGTCTGCTCGGTACAACCGGCTATGGCTACAATGATATCGGACGCGATACGCTGGAAGAGGTATATGCCAATCTGTTCCACGCGGAAGATGCACTGGTCAGACCACAGATCACCTGTGGCACACATGCACTGGCACTGGCACTGATGAGCAACCTGCGTCCGGGCGACGAACTGTTATCCCCTGTGGGAAAACCATATGATACGCTGGAGGAAGTGATCGGTATCCGTGAGTCCAAAGGCTCTCTGAAAGAATATGGCATATCTTACAGCCAGGTAGATCTTCTGCCGGATGGTAGCTTTGATTACGATGGTATCCGTGCAGCGATCCATGAAAAGACAAAGCTGGTAACGATCCAGCGCTCCAAAGGCTATGAACCGAGAAAAACCTTATCGGTGGAACGGATCGGCGAACTGATCTCCTTTATCAAATCATGCAAACCGGATGTACTCTGTATGGTAGATAACTGCTACGGCGAATTTGTAGAACGGATCGAGCCAGTGGAAGTCGGAGCGGATATGGTGGTCGGCTCCCTGATCAAGAATCCGGGCGGCGGTCTGGCGCCGATCGGCGGCTATATCGTCGGAAAGAAAGAATGTGTGGAAAACGCGGCTTACAGACTGACCTCTCCGGGACTGGGTAAAGAGGTTGGTGCCTCTCTTGGCGTACTGCCTGCTTTTTATCAGGGACTGTTTTTAGCACCGACCGTAACGGCAAGTGCTTTAAAGGGTGCGGTCTTTGCAGCAAATATTTTTGAAACACTCGGTTTTTCCGTTGTACCGGATGCAAAAGAAGACCGCTTTGACATCATTCAGGCAATCACCTTCGGAAAACCGGAGGCTGTGATCTCTTTCTGTAAGGGAATCCAGGCAGCTGCAAGCGTGGACAGCCACCTTTCACCGGAGCCGTGGGATATGCCGGGTTATGATGCACCGGTCATCATGGCGGCAGGAGCTTTTGTGTCCGGATCTTCGATCGAACTTTCCGCAGACGGTCCGATCAAACCGCCGTATGCGGTATATATGCAGGGGGGACTGACTTTTCCACATGCAAAATTTGGCATGCTGAAAGCGTTGCAAAATATGAAAAATGACGGTATTTTGACGAAAGAACAGTGCAAAAGAATGAGTTTTTAGTCGAAAAAAAATAAACGAATTTTATATACATACTTTTTTGGGTGTGATAAGATATAACTAGTGTGATGATACAAATGAAGTGGAGGATACCATGAGAAGCAAGAACAGCTGGGCTCTTTTATTGATGATGTTGACAGGAATTGTAATCGGAGGTCTTTTGGGACAACTTCTTCCGTCAAGCTTCCTGAATTACGGGCAGAGCTTCGGGCTGACTTCGCCGATCGTACTGGATCTGGGTATTCTTGTCCTGACCTTTGGACTGACGATCCATATCACGGTCGCGAGCATTATCGGAATGGTAATTGCCATTATTTTATATCGTTTCCTGTAAAGCAGAGTGGGAGCTGCCTGTCTGGAGTAAGAACTGAATATGTATCAGACAAAAGAAAACGGCACAATACAGTCACTGCCCTATGATAAGTTTTTACAGCAGGGTGCAGAAAACCTGACAGAAGAGGAACTGATCGCGATCATATTGCGAACAGGAACAAGGGGAGAGGATGCTCTGACGCTTGCCTGCAGGGTTTTATCCGTCTGTGATAAGAGACATGGTATTTTGGGACTGCATCATGTGACGCTCGATCAGCTCATGCAGGTAAAGGGAATCGGACTTGTCAAGGCAGTCAAACTGAAGGCAATCGCAGAGCTTTCCCGCAGGATGGCAGTTGCCAGAGTGGAAAAGGATGCGGTGTTCCGGAATCCGCAGGTTGTGGCACAGGCTTATATGGAACGGCTGCGGCATTTGGAAAAAGAGTATTGTATTGCACTGTATTTAGACACAAAAGACAGCAGGATAAAAGATGTCGAGTTGTCTATAGGTAACATTAATTCGTCCATTATGTCTGCCAGAGAATTATTTCGGCAGGCACTTTTATGTAACGCCGCATCGGTGATCATCATGCATAATCACCCAAGCGGAGATCCTTCGCCGAGCAGGGAAGATCTGCTTTTGACGGAGCGGATCGGGCAGGCGGCAGCGGTTATGGAAATTCCGTTACTTGACCATATTATTATCGGGGATAACACGTATATCAGTTTAAAGGAGAAAGGAGTTTTATAAATGGCTTCGAGCGCATACGGTATCGATCTTGGTACCTGCAACATTAAAATTTACGGAAAAGGTGATGAATCGGTTTTTTGCCAGAAAAACATCATCGCGATTGAAAATAAGGACGTTCTGTTTGCTTATGGGGATGAGGCGTTTGATATGTATGAGAAAGCGCCGGGGAATATCCACATTTCCTACCCGCTGTGCAACGGCGTGATCGCAGATATTAAAAATATGCAGACACTTGTAAAATGTTTTGTAACGGATCTGGGCGGTGGAAGTGTCAAGCCGGCGGATTATTATATTGCGGTTCCGACCGATGTGACAGAGGTTGAGAAGAGAGCTTTTTACGACCTTGTAAAGAATGCAAATGTCAAGGCAAAACGTGTTATGGTTGTGGAAAAAGCAATTGCGGACGGGCTCGGACTGGATATTGATGTCAAAAATTCACAGGGCGTGCTGATCGTTGATGTCGGCTTTGATACAACGGAAATTTCTATTCTTTCCTTAGGCGGTATTGTATTGAGCAAGCTGATCAAGGTTGGCGGACAGAAATTTGATGATGCGATCCGTGCAGCTGTCAGAAAAGAGTACAGCCTGATCATCGGTGGCAAGACAGCAGAAAAGGTAAAAACATCTTTGGCTTCTCTGGAAGAGGAAGGGAAAAATGCGCTTGTTTACGGCCGTGATATCGTAACAGGACTTCCGGTAGAGCGAGAGATCCCGACAGATCTTGCACTGGACAGCTTAAAAGAGCATTTTAATTCGATCATTGATAATATCAAGGTTATTCTGGAGCGTACGCCACCGGAACTGGCTGCAGATATTTACAGACAGGGAATTTATCTGACCGGCGGTGCCTGTCAGGTCAGCCATCTGGCACAGCTGATCGCCAGTGGAACAGGACTGAAGGTGAATGTTGCAGAGCATCCGGTAGAAAGTGTTGCACTGGGACTTGCCCGTGTCATCAAGGATGATAATTATAAATCAGTTGCCTATGCGATCGAAGGAATGGGCAATGGAGGAAAATAATGAGAAGAAAACGGCAGAAGTTTACGATTCCAAGTAAATACTTATTGCTGATCATGACTTGTGTCTGCGTTTTATTTATGGCAGTTACCTTTTTTACGGATTTTCTGGCGTCTCCGCTCAGCAATTTTGCGGGTGGTGTGATCCTGCCCTTTCAGTCGGGGATCAGTAAGGTCGGCTCCTGGATGAATGTCCGTTCACAGGAGCTGAAAACCATCCGGGATATCATGCAGGAAAATGAAGCATTGCAGGCGCAGGTGGATGCACTGACGATTGAAAACAACTCCCTGCAGCAGGATAAATATGAGCTGAACAATTTACGTGAATTATATAAGCTGGATGAAGAGTACGCAGACTACCGGAAAGTCGGAGCCCGTGTGGTATCGAAGGAAGCAGGAAACTGGTTTCATTCCTTTGTGATCAATAAAGGAAGTCTGGACGGGCTTGAGCCGGATATGAATGTCATGGCGGGAAGCGGTCTGGTCGGACATATTACAGAAGTGGGAGATAACTGGGCAAAGGTCATGGCGATCATTGATGACAATTCCAATGTCAGCGCTATGGTGCTTTCTACAGAGGATAGTTGTATCGTACAGGGCAATCTGGAGACGATGGATCAGGGTGTGATCACTTTCTCCAAGCTTGTAAACGGTGAAACAGCGGTAAAGGAGGGAGATAAGGTTGTAACCTCCTATATCAGTACCAAGTATCTTCCGGGTATTCTGATCGGCTATGTGACTCAGATCCAGTCTGATTCCAATAACCTGACAAGCTCCGGTACGATCACACCGGCTGTTGATTTTGCACATCTGGAAGAAGTGCTTGTGATCACGGACCAGAAAGCGTCTTATACAGAGGCGGGTGAAAACTGATGAAACGGAATATTTTTATAGTTATAACAGTCCTGCTGTGCTTTATCCTGCAGTCTACTGTATTCAGGTGGCTTGCATTCGGCGGGATCGCACCGAATCTGCTTGTGATCATCACAGCAACCTTCGGATTCATGTGCGGACAGAAATGCGGTCTCTGGGTAGGCTTTTTTTCCGGCCTGTTATATGATATTTTTTTCGGAAATGTTTTATGCTTTTATGCACTTATTTTTATGTATCTTGGCTTTGCAAACGGATATTTCAAGCAGATCTTCTTTAAAGAGGATATCAAGCTGCCGATCCTTCTGATCACACTCAGCGATCTTTCCTATGGACTTGTCAGCTACATATTGCTTTTCCTTTTGCGTGGCAGATTCCACTTCCTGCACTATCTGATGCATGTGATAGTACCGGAGATCATTTATACAGTTTTGGTAACACTGATCCTGTATCCGTTGATCCGTATGATCAACGGAAAACTGGATGGAACAGAAAAAAGGAGCGAGGACGGTTTTGCTTAAATCGATAAAAGAATCAGTGATCAATATGGTAACGTCAAGAGTCTTTGTACTGATCATTGTGTTTACCTGTCTGTCAGGTATCCTGATCTATCGCCTCTTTTCTCTTCAGATCGTTCATGGGGAAGAATATCTGGACGGTTTTAAACTGAAGATCAGAAAGGAACGTACCATTGCCAGTACAAGAGGCAATATTTATGACCGTAACGGAGAGCTTATGGCATATAATGAGCTGGCGTACTCCGTTACGATAGAAGATGTATATGAGTCCGGCAGGACAAAAAATGAACAGCTGAACGGGACAATCTCCAGGCTGATCGATATGATAGAAGAAAACAATGATAAGATCATCAATGATTTTGATATTGTTCTGGATGAAAATAATCAATATGCCTTTACGGTGGAAGGGAAAACGCTGCTGCGTTTTCTGGCGGATATATATGGAAAGCCCAAGACAGAAGATCTGGAATATGCAGAGCGTACTGCTACGGCAGAAGAGGTGATTTCCTATCTGGCAGGGACAAAGAAATTTGCGATCGGAGAATATCTGGATCCGAATGACAGGAATTCTGATTTTATCGTGGGCAGCGGTTATACAAAAGAAAAGCTGCTGCAGATGGTAACGATCCGCTATGCCATGAGTCTGAACAGTTATCAGAAATACATTGCGACAACAGTTGCCAAGGATGTTTCCGATGAAACAGTTGCCATGATCATGGAAAATGCGGATGTGCTGGATGGTGTATCCGTGACGGAGGATACGATCCGCAAGTATGTAGACAGTGTGTATTATTCCCATATCATCGGTTATATTGGCAAGATTTCCGATGATGAATATGCACAGCTTTCCGAAGAAGATGAAAAGTATTCCCTGACGGACATTGTCGGTAAATCCGGTATTGAGCAGTATATGGAAACAACACTGCAGGGTACCAAAGGAACAGAAACCGTTTATGTGGATAACATGGGTAAGGTCATCGAAACGAGTGACCGGAAGGAACCGGCTGCGGGCAATAATGTCTATCTGACGATCGATATGAAGCTGCAGAAGGCGGTATATAACCTGCTCGAACAGAAGATCGCGGGTATTCTGGTATCCAAGATCCGTAATATCAAGGAATTTACGCTGGGAGAAAACGAATCGGCAAGTAAACTGCAGATCCCTATTTATGATGTATATTTTGCTTTATTTAATAATGGTGTAATAGATACCGGTAATTTTCAGAAAGATACTGCCAAAGATACGGAAAAGACAGTATATCAGACGTTTTTGAATAAGCAGGCTTCCGTGGTGGATACGCTGCATACCGAGCTTGCGACCAACGCCACGACCTATAATAATCTTTCCCTGGAATACCAGGTGTATGAGCTTGCGATCGTTTCCATGCTGGAAGATAACGGTGTGATCATGACAGACGAGATCGACAAAGAGGACAGTACTTATCTTGCATGGAAAAAGGATGAGGTGATCAGCCTTCAGGAATACCTGACGTATCTGATCTCCAAGGGCTGGATCGATATTACAAAGCTTTCTCTGGAATCCCAGTACTCCGATTCCGAAGAAATCTATGCGCGTCTGATCGATTACATTGATGAGAATCTGATAAAAGATTCTTACTTTAACAAGCGGCTTTACAAATATATGCTGCTGGACGATCAGATCACGGGCGCGCAGGTATGTATGCTTCTGTTTGAACAGAATATCATTGATGGGACGGACGAAGAAAAACAGGCAGTACAAAGCGGTAGTAAATCCGCTTACAGCTTTATGCTGGAGAAGATAGAAAATCTGGATATCACACCTGCACAGCTGGCACTTGATCCATGCTCCGGTTCCTGTGTGGTAACGGATACCCAGACAGGGGAGGTACTCGCCCTGGTGACATATCCGGGCTATGATAACAACCGGCTGACAAATTCGATCGATTCCGATTATTATAATAAAATTTACTATGATCTGTCACAGCCGATGTGGAATTATGCAACGCAGCAGTTGTCTGCACCCGGTTCTACCTTCAAGATGGTATCGGCGGCGACAGCACTGGAAAATAATGTTGTGGGACTGAATGAAACGATCACCTGTAAGGGAACCTGGGATACGTTAAGTCCGCCGGCGCGATGCTGGATCGCACCGAACGGTTCACATGGACCGCTTGATATTTCAGGGGCGATCGAACATTCCTGTAACTATTTCTTCTATGAAGTGGGTTATCGTTTGAGCCGTAATAACGGTGTTTATGATAGCGATACCGGACTGGAAAAGCTGGCTTATTATGCAGATCAGTTCGGACTTTCAGACAAATCCGGCGTGGAAATTTCGGAAAGTGCACCAAAGGTATCTGATTTTGATGCGATCCGTTCTGCGATCGGGCAGGGTACAAACAACTATTCAACGGTCGGACTGGCAAGGTATGTAACGACGGTTGCAAACAGCGGAAACTGTTATAACCTGAGCCTGCTTTCCAAAGCGACAGATGCGGACGGCAATCTGATCGCCGACTATACACCGACGTTGCGGAATACGGTTGATCTGAAGCAGAGTACATGGGATGCAATTCATCAGGGTATGCGTAAAGTAGTGGAAGATAAGGATTACTACAAGGATTTGACGATCCAGGTGGCAGGGAAAACCGGTACGGCGCAGGAAAACAGAAAACGTGCAAATCACGCGCTGTTTGTATGCTATGCACCGTATGAGCAGCCACAGATCGCCATCGCAACAAGAATCGCATTCGGATATGCTTCCGATTATGCGGCGCAGGTGACAAAAGATATTGTGAAGTACTACTTTAAGCTGGAGGATGAATCCAGTCTGATCACCGGAACTGCGGAATCTACCAATGTGGTACAAAGTGCGGGAGATTAAACAGATAAAGCTGAAAGAGGTGGAAGTATGAAAGACATAGTCAGACTCAAGAGTTATCCCAATGGCATCAGGATCGTCATTGCGGAGGATGCCCTTTTTGGAGATGTTCTGGCAGAAGTCTCCGAAAAATTTAAAGATTCCGAACGCTTTTTCGGAAAAGCAAAACTGGCGGTCACCTTTGAAGGCAGGAAAAATACGCAGGAAGAGGAAGATGCCATCTTAGACACCATCCGGCAGGAAAGCAGTGTGAATATTGTCTGTGTGGTCGAAAAAGAAAAGGAAGAAAGCTTTGAACGGCCTCTGGCGCGTATTGAGGAAATGGCACAGGGCGATTTTGCACAATTTTACCGTGGCAGCCTGTCTGGAAAGAAAATTCTGGAGACAGAGCAGAGCCTGATCGTGCTCGGAGATGTCTGTAAAGGAAGCTGTGTGGTGTCCAAAAAGGATATTGTTGTTTTGGGAACACTTTCCGGAAGTGCCTATGCGGGAGTGGACGGAAAAGCCCATTTTATTGCTGCGCTTCATATGGAGCCAGAATCTGTCCGGATCGGCGAACACAGGGGAAAATACAAAAGTAAAGGGCTGTTCGGTAAGTCTAAAAAGGACAAGCCGCAGATTGCATATTTAAAAGAGAACGAGATCCGGTTCGAGGATCTTGACCTTACAGAAGAATTACTGCAGAATCTGTAAAGACTGCAGGGGACAAATATTTCATGAGCTGGAGGAAAACTATGAGTGAAGTAATTGTCATTACATCTGGTAAGGGCGGTGTCGGAAAAACAACGACATGCGCAAACATTGGAACGGGACTTGCCTGTCAGGGTAAGAAGGTTGTCCTGATCGATACGGATATCGGACTTCGGAATCTGGATGTCGTTATGGGACTGGAAAACCGGATCGTATATAATCTGGTTGATGTTGTGGAAGGAAACTGCAGGGTAAAACAGGCACTGATCAAGGATAAACGATATCCGGGTCTTTATCTGCTTCCCTGTGCACAGACAAGAGATAAATCGGCAGTTAATCCGGAGCAGATGAAAAAGCTGACCGCACAGCTGAAGGAGCAGTTTGATTACATACTTCTGGATTGTCCGGCAGGGATCGAACAGGGCTTTCAGAATGCGATCGCGGGAGCAGACAGGGCAATTGTGGTGACAACACCGGAGGTGTCAGCCATCCGCGATGCTGACAGGATCATCGGTCTTCTGCATGCATATGAGGTGGGCAGGATCGATCTGATCGTTAACAGGCTCCGCAATGATATGATCAAACGCGGCGATATGATGAGTGTGGCAGATGTGGTGGATATTTTATCGGTGGATCTGCTCGGTGCTGTATATGATGACGAGGCGGTCGTGGTATCCACCAATCATGGAGAACCGCTTGTATGTGGCAATTCTGTGGCAGGAAGAGCCTATATGAATATCTGTAACAGAATTCTGGGACAGGATGTACCACTTCTCGATCTGGAAAAAGAAAAATCGGTATGGTTTCGTTTTACCGGTATTTTTCAGAAACTGTAAAGGAGGGGTGGACAATGCGTATTAAATCATTATTTCATAAAAAGAAGTCGAAAGAAGTAGCAAAAGACAGACTGAAGATATTGCTGATTTCAGACAGAATCAATTGTTCACCGGAAACGATGGAAATGATAAAGAAGGATATTGCAAAAGTATTATCCCGCTATATCCAGATTGATCCGGGGAAGATGGAAATTGAAGTGAGCAAACGAAAAATAAATGTATTCTGGTGATAAAAATGCTGAAAAAATACCGTGTCAGGGATTATGATTTTAAATTAATAATAATGCTGATCGCTATTACCGTAGTGGGGATTTTAGTGATCGGCAGTGCGGATCGTTCTTATCAAAGCAAACAGATCCTCGGATTTGTGATGGGGCTGTTTCTGATGGTAGTCATATCATTGTTTGACTATTCGACGTTCCTGAATTTTTACTGGATCATCTATATCGGCAATCTGGTTTTGCTGCTTCTGGTGGAGTTTTTCGGGGAAAAGTCAAACAATGCACAACGCTGGGTTTCCATTGCGGGAATCCGGTTCCAGCCATCCGAAACGGCGAAAATTTTGTTGATTTTATTTTATGCACAGTATATTATGAAACATAAGGAAACGATCAGTTCACTGAAGACCATCATTTCCATGCTGGTGCTTCTGGCGCCGCCGCTTCTGTTGATCTACAGGCAGCCTGATCTTTCGACCACGATCATGATCGCATTGTTATTCTGCGTGCTTTTATTCATGGGTGGTCTGAGTTATAAGATCATATTTGGAGTGCTGGCAATTGCGGTTCCGCTTTTTGTGATATTCCTGACACTGGTATTACAGCCGGATCAGACGCTGCTCAAGGATTATCAGCAGACGCGTATTCTGGCATGGCTGAATCCGGCCGAATATTCGACGTCGGAAGGATACCAGCAGGAGAATTCCAAGATGGCGATCGGAAGTGGGGAGTTGTTTGGAAAGGGACTGAATAACAACGAGATCAGTTCCGTAAAAAACGGTAATTTCATTTCCGAACCGCAGACGGACTTTATTTTCGCAATTGTCGGGGAAGAACTGGGATTTGCAGGCGGCTGTCTTGTAGTCGGACTTTTGTTTCTGATCACACTGGAATGTCTGATGATCGCCCGGAAGGCGAAGGATATTGCGGGGATGCTGATCGCCACAGGTATGGCAACGGTGATCGGCTTTCAAAGTTTTATGAATATTGGAGTTGCGACCGGTATTGTACCTAATACGGGTATTCCGCTTCCATTTGTCAGTTATGGTTTAACTTCACTTGTCAGTCTTTATATTGGTATGGGGTTTGTATTGAACGTAAGACTGCAATGTGTGAGGAAATACAGTAATTAGGAGAGAAGGTTACATATGAATATTGCATTAATTGCACATGATGCAAAGAAGAAGCTGATGCAGAATTTCTGCATCGCGTACAGGGGTATACTCAGCAAAAACGATCTTTATGCAACAGGAACGACGGGACGCCTGATTGAAGAGGTTACAAATCTGAATGTCCACAAATATCTGGCCGGTCATCTCGGGGGAGAACAGCAGATCGGTGCACAGATCGAACACAATCAGATCGACCTTGTTATCTTTCTGCGCGATCCGCTGACACCAAAGCTGCATGAGCCGGATGTCAATAATGTAGTTCGTTTATGCGATATGCATAATATTCCGCTTGCTACGAATCTGGCTACGGCGGAGCTGTTGATTAAATCATTAAGTCGAGGAGATCTTGAGTGGCGTGAGATGTACAAATAAGAAAAAACTGGCAGCACTTGTTGTGTTGTCTGTCTTGCTGACCGGCTGTAAAAGTGCAGCGGTTTCAATGGAATACGAGCTGGACAGTCCGGTAAGCGCATATCGGATTGATCATACAAACAGTATAGCTGATGATAAGGCGGAGGGCTTTGCGGCGGATTTATGCCTGCGTGACGGACAGACGCTTTCCGGGAATGAAGTAGATCTTTCCCAGGCACTTTCAGGAGTCTTGTGTGATCTTGGCAAAAATCGGATCATCTATGGAAAAGACGAAAATATGCAGCTCGCACCGGCGAGCCTGACAAAGGTAATGACGGCACTTGTAGCACTCAAGTATGCAGATCTGGATACTGTATTGACCGCATCCGAAAATGTAAAGATCAATGAATCCGGTGCGACGCTCTGTGGGCTTTCTGCCGGAGATACGATGACACTCGATCAGGCACTGCATGCACTGCTCATGCAGTCTGCAAATGATGCGGCGGTACTGATCGCGGAAAACATAGGGGGCAGTCTGGACGGCTTTTCCGATATGATGAATCAGGAAGCGGCAGCGATCGGTGCGACCAATTCTCATTTTGTCAATCCGCACGGACTGACCGCAGAGGATCACTATGTGACTGCCTATGACATGTATCTGATTTTTAAAGAAGCCATGCAGTACAGTGAATTTACACAGATCATCAATCTGCAGACCTATGAGACGATCTATCATGACGGACAGGGAAATGGGAAAGAATATTCCTGCACTTCCACAAACTGGTATTTAAACGGGGATGCCCAGGCACCTGACGGTGTGACGGTGATCGGTGGAAAAACAGGTACAACAGCAGCAGCCAGAAACTGTCTGATCCTGCTTGCAAAGGACTCTTCCGGAAATCAGTATGTGTCCGTTATCTTAAACTGCAGTGAAAGGCAGTATCTCTATCAGGAGATGACAGGATTACTTCAGAAAATCACAGGTTAAGTGCCACAGGGATTCCGATAAAAAGGTTGTCATTTATAGTCAAATACACTATAATGATTTTATCGGATAAGGTACGAAATACCGAAATCAAAATGGCAGGAGGGCTTACATATGGTTCAGTTAATCGTTGGTAATAAAGGGAAGGGTAAAACAAAGCATTTATTAGAAAAAGTTAATTTACAGGTGAAAGAAACAAAAGGAAATATCGTATATCTGGATAAGAGTACGAAGCATATGTATGAGCTGAACAATAAAGTCAGACTGATTGATGTTTCCCAGTATATGATCACAAATCATGATGAATTTGTAGGTTTTATCTGTGGTATTGTTTCGCAGGATCATGATCTGGAACAGATGTTTTTGGACAGCTTTTTGAAAATCGCATGTCTGGAAAATGAAGACATCACTCCTGTTATTGAAAAGCTGGAAAAAATAAGCCAGAATTACGGCATTGATTTTGTCCTGAGCGTAAGCATGGATGAGAGTGAATTGCCGGAGGCGTTAAAATCAAAGATCATCGTATCTTTATAAAAAACCAAAGCCTCGGAAGTTCCGAGGCTTTTTTTGTTATGGCGACGAGGAAAATGCACGCATTTATGCGGTGCATTTGACGACCGCTAATCAGAGCGAGATTCGCAGAGCGCGAAGCACGGCTGACGCGATAGCGGCAGGATTTTCGAGTCTGAAAGAGGAGAATTTTTCTTGGCACAGAATAAAAAAGTCAGTAATATCAGGGACTATCGGCGAGGTCCTTTACATCTGAATATCGGAATGATCATATTTGGGATTCTGTTTATCTATATGGTAGTCAGTCTGATTCTGTATATGAACAATAAGCATATTGTCGGCTATGAAGTGACAAGGGGATCTCTGAGCGTACCAAATGTATATCAGGGGATTGCCATAAGAGATGAAACGACAGTATCCTGTAATGGAACGGGCTATATCAATTTCTTCGCAAAAGAGGGAGAACATGTAGCCTGCGGAGATCTGGTATACTCGCTGGACAGTTCGGGTAAGATCGCGGAAATGATCACTTCACAGGAAGAAGAAACACTCCTTTCGGATCAGGATCTGGCAGAGATCCGTAATCAGGCAATTGTTTTTCAAAAGTCATTTTCCAAAATGGATTTTGAAAAAGTATACCGTTTTAAAAATCAGTTGGAAGGAACGGCATTGAAGCTGTCAAATTACAATATGCTGAATAATCTGAGTCAGGCTGGAACGACGGATGCGGTTGCATTTTCCTATGCGCCAAAGAGCGGTGTTGTTGTTTATGGTATCGACGGTTACGAGATGTTGAAACCGTCTGCGGTAACGAAGGATTGTTTTGATGAGTCCAAATATATGGCAGTGCAGCTGGAAGCCAATCAGCTTGTTTCACAGGCGGATACGGCTTATAAGCTTTTGGATAATGAAAACTGGTCGATCGTGATACCGGTTGATGCTGCCAGGGCAGCGGAGCTGGAAGCGGAGGAATATGTTAATGTTAAATTCCTGAAAAACCAGTATACGTCATGGGCAAAGGTAACGGTTCTGCAAAATACGGATGGTACATATGTACAGCTTGATTTTACCAATTCCATGATTACATTTGCAACAGAACGTTACATTGATCTGGAAATTCTGTATAACCGGGAAGAAGGATTGAAGATTCCGAACAGTGCGATCGTGGAAAAAGAATTTTACATGATTCCGCAGGATTATCAGGTAGAGGGAAGCGGCTCTAAAAAGGGAGGTTTCCTGAAAGAGGTTTATGACGAAAACGGTAAGCAGTCCACCCGGTATATTGATGCAACCATATATGCGGCAGATGATGAATATTATTACGTGGACACTACGGATTTCAACATCGGCGATTATATCTGCAGGGAAGGACAGCAGGAAAAATATGCCATCAGTAAGATGGGATCGCTGGTCGGTGTTTATAATATGAATAAAGGATATGCGGATTTTACGGCGATCACGGTTCTGTATTCCAATGAGGAATATTCTATTGTGAAGTCCAATACACAGTACGGACTTTCCGAATATGATTTTATTGTACTGGATGCAGCCAGTGTCAATCCGGATGACTTTATTTACGAATAATGATCTGTAAGCAGGGAAAGGAAGAAAAATGTTAACGGAAAATTATGATCTTGTGCAGAAAAAAATTGAGGATGCTTGTACAAAGGCAGGCAGAAACCGGGAAGAGGTAACACTGATCGCAGTCAGCAAGACAAAGCCTGTTCCGATGCTTACTGAAATTTATGAGCATGGATGCAGAGACTTTGGCGAAAATAAGGTGCAGGAGCTTGTAGACAAATATGAACAGCTTCCCAAAGATATCCGCTGGCATATGATCGGGCATCTGCAGCGAAATAAAGTCAAATACATCGTGGACAAAGTATATATGATCCATAGTGTGGATTCACTCAGACTGGCAGAAGAAATCAGTAAAGAGGCTGTGAAAAAAAACTGTACGGTTAAAATACTTATTGAGGTCAATGTGGCAAATGAGGCGACAAAGTTCGGAACGCAGACAGAAGACACGATTGCGCTCGTAACAGAGATTGCCAAATTACCGGGCATTGAAATTAACGGACTTATGACGATTGCACCATATGTTGAAAATGCAGAGGAAAATCGACAGTATTTCTCTAAATTAAAACAATTATCTGTTGACATAATGCATAAAAACATTGATAATATAAAGATGAATACTCTTTCTATGGGGATGACAGGTGACTATGAGGTCGCTGTTGAGGAAGGTGCTACTTTTGTCAGAGTGGGAACCGGTATTTTCGGGGAAAGAGATTATACGAAAAATATTTAGGTGTGTAAGGAGAAGAAAATGGCTGTATTAGATACATTGATAAAAAAGATGACCTTGAATGATCAGGAAGATGAATATTATGATGATGACTATGATATGGAAGATGAATATGTAGAAGATAAGCCGAAGAAGAAGCCATTTGCCAGAGTTGAAGAGCCTGAAGATGATTATCAGGAAGAAAAGCCGAGAGCAAAGCAGTCTCCAAAGGTAACAGCAATGAAGCAGCCGAAAAGAGGGGTTAGTGGAATGGAAGTATGTGTCATTAAACCAACAACAGTAGAAGATGCAAGAGAGATTACGGAAACACTTTTGACAAATCGTACGGTAGTACTTAATTTAGAAGGTCTTGATGTGGATATCGCACAGCGTATCATTGATTTTACATCAGGTTCCTGCTTCGCAATTCAGGGTAATCTGCAGAAGATATCTCATTATATCTTCATTATTACACCGGCAAGCGTAGATATTTCCGGAGATTTCCAGGATATCCTAGCAGGCTCATTCGATGTACCGTCACTGAATCCGGAGCTGTAAAAACAGATAGTTTAAGAAAATGAATGAACTTCCTGTCAGATCTGGCAGGAAGTTCTTTTTGTAGCGAGGAAGGAAACCAAGCATGAGCGAAGCGAATATTTGGTTTCACCCGAGCGTACAACGAGAAAATCAAAAGCTGCAAAGCAGCGACGCTACGAAGTAGCGGGATTTTCGAGAGGAAAGAGGAAGGAAACCAAGCATGAGCGAAGCGAATATTTGGTTTCACCCGAGCGTACTATGTCATGCATCAAAGATGCATGATGCAGCCTCGGCCCATCACCGAAGGTGATTATATACGGCTGAGGTTCAAGTAAGAGAAAATCAAAAGCTGCAAAGCAGCGACGCTACGAAGTAGCGGGATTTTCGAGAGGAAAGAGGAAGGAATAAAAGTAATGATCACAGAATTAAAATCTAATTGTATGCCCGTATCAAAGGACGGCAAATTCAGCTACAACATCTTATTTGAAGATTCTTTTGCAGATCTGCCGGAGGCAATGGCTGATCTGGAGCTGGAAACGCATAAAATCTGCATCGTCACAGATTCCAATGTCGGTCCTCTATATGCAGAGACCGTAAAGGCAGAACTGGAAAAGATCTGCAGCGTATGTGAAATCTTCACATTCCCTGCAGGAGAAGAAAATAAAAATCTGGAGGTTGTGCAGAAACTGTATACATTCCTGATCGAGCAGCATTTTGACAGAAAAGATCTGCTGGTCGCACTAGGCGGCGGTGTTGTGGGAGATCTGACAGGCTTTACGGCTGCAACATATCTGCGTGGTATCCGTTTTATCCAGATCCCGACAACATTACTGGCACAGGTGGACAGCAGCATCGGTGGTAAGACCGGCGTTGATTTTTCCCGGTATAAAAATATGGTCGGCGCATTTTATATGCCAAAGCTTGTTTACATGAATCTACAGACGCTTTCCACATTACCGGAAAGGCAGTTCTATGCAGGTATGGGTGAAGTGCTGAAAAGCGCACTGATTAAGGATGGTATGTTCTATGGCTGGATCATCAACAGCCTGTATGAGATTTATGACAAGGATCCGGAGACAATCCGCCTGATGATCTATAACTGCTGTAATATCAAGCGTATGGTTGTAGAAAAGGATCCGACCGAGCAGGGAGACAGAGCACTCCTGAATTTGGGGCATACGATCGGACATGCAGTTGAGAAGGCAAAGAACTTCGAACTGCTGCACGGAGAGTGTGTGGCGCTCGGTATCGTGGCAGCTGCTTTTATTTCCTATAAGAGAGAAATGCTGACGTTTGATGAGTATTATGAGATCCGGGATATGTTTGTTCCGTTTAATCTGCCGATTACGATTGAGGATGTGGATCCGGAAGAAATACTGAAGCTGACGAAGAGTGATAAGAAGATGGAAGCAGGCAGAATTAAATTTATACTGCTCAAGAAGATCGGAAAAGCTGTGATCGACCATACAGTAACGGACGAAGAACTGCGTATGGGTATTCATGAAATTTATGTAAGTGACGAGGATAAGTATGAATAAAAAAAACAAAAACTGGAAACTGAAACAACTGCTGCTGGATCTTCTCTTTTTTCTGGTGCTGCTTGCACTGGATCAGGGAACCAAGTATCTGGCGGTAACGCATCTGAAGGACCGGTCATCAGTAAAAATCTGGCCGGGTGTATTTGAACTGCAGTATCTGGAAAACAGAGGCGCCGCATTCGGTATTTTGCAGGACGGCAAACTGTTTTTTGTGTTTGCAGCGATCGTGATGCTGACAGTCATTGCATTTATACTGGTCAAAACACCGAAAGGGAAAAAATACAGAACCTGGCATATCCTGCTGACGTTTATTGCAGCGGGCGCAATCGGCAATATGATCGACAGGCTCAGACTGGATTATGTGGTTGATTTCTTTTATATCAGCCTGATCGATTTCCCAATCTTTAATGTGGCGGATCTGTATGTTTCTTTCTGTACAGCAATTTTAATAATTTTTGTGCTGTTTTTCTGCAAAGAGGATGATCTGAAATTTATCTCCTTACAGCTGCAGAAACAGAAGAAGGTGCATGAGATCAAATGATACTGGAAATAACGGAAAATCAGGCGGGAGAGCGCATTGACCGGTTTCTTGCGGATTCGCAGGATCTGACCCGTTCCTTCCTTCAGAAAATACTGAAGGAAGGAGAGGTTATAGTAAATGGGAAAAGCGTAAAGGCAAATTATAAACTGCGGAAAGGTGACCGGATCGAATTTGAGATCCCGGAGGCAGTTGAACCGGATATCGTTGCGGAAGACATTCCGTTGTCAATTCTGTATGAGGATGCGGATGTGCTTGTGGTTGATAAGCCAAAGGGAATGGTCGTGCATCCGGCGGCGGGACATTACAGCCGGACACTTGTCAATGCGGTGATGTACCATTGCAAGGGAGAGTTGTCCGGGATCAACGGTGTTTTACGGCCGGGGATTGTGCACCGGATCGACAGGGATACGACCGGATCGATCATAATCTGCAAAAATGACATGGCGCACAATGAGATTGCAAGGCAGTTGAAGGAGCATTCCATCAGCAGGCGTTACAGGGCGATCGTGACCGGTGTTTTAAAAGATGAGGAAGGCACGATCGAAGGCGCGATCGGCAGAGATAAAAAGGATCGTAAAAAAATGGCAATCACTGCAGACGGTAAGCCTGCGGTAACTCATTACAGAGTTTTACAGCGTTTTAAGCATTACACGTATGTGGAGTGTGTACTCGAAACAGGGCGTACACACCAGATACGCGTTCATATGGCATCTATCGGACATCCTCTTTTGGGGGATGAGGTATATGGCAGAAGATCAGATAAATATAAATGTGAAGGGCAGTGCCTGCATGCAATGACACTTGGATTTCATCATCCGAGGACAGGAGAATACATTGAAGTGAATGCACCATTGCCTCCCTATTTTGAACACTTACTGGCGGTACTAGAATCATGACAAAACAGGAATTCAGAGAATTTTATCAAAACAAACTCATTTATTTGGACGGTGCAACCGGATCGAACCTGCAGAAGGCGGGTATGCCTACCGGCGTCTGCCCGGAACAGTGGATCCTGGAACATCCGGATGCAATTTTAGAACTGCAGAGAGCTTTTGTGGAAGCGGGCACTAATATTCTGTATGCACCGACATTTACGGCAAACAGGATCAAGCTGGCGGAATACGGGCTGGCAGAGCATCTTATTGATATGAATACAGAGCTTGTCAGACTGGCAAAACAGGCTGCGGGCGGCAAAGCACTGGTTGCGGGCGACATTACGATGACTGGCAGGCAGCTTACACCGATGGGAGACATGGATTTTGAGCAGCTGATCGATGTCTACAAGGAGCAGATTCGTGTTTTGGATCAGGCAGGGGTGGATCTTTTAGTCGTGGAAACGATGATGAGTCTGCAGGAAACAAGAGCTGCACTGATCGCAGCAAAAGAAGTATCTTCTCTTCCGGTGATCGCAAGTCTGACATTTGAATCTGATAACAAGACTTTATTCGGAACAGATCCGATGACTGCCATGCTTGTATTACAGGCACTTGGCGCAGATGTCGTCGGAACGAACTGTTCGACAGGACCGGATCAGATGTGTGGGGTTGTCCGGCAGATGAAGCAGGTCGCTAAGATCCCTGTACTGGCAAAGCCGAATGCAGGGCTGCCAAAGCTGGACAGCGAGGGAAGAACGGTTTATGAAATGGATGCGGAAACCTTTGGCAGGGAGATGTGTCTGCTTGTAGAAGCAGGGGCAACATTCCTTGGCGGCTGCTGTGGTACAACAGTAAAGCATATCCGTTCCATGGTAGAAAAGACAGGCGCAATGAAACTGCCGGAGACGACAGATGCAGCGCAAAACAAAGGAATCCGTTATCTGACAAGTGAACGGAAAACGCTGGCATTCGGATTGGATGACAGGTTTCATATTGTCGGAGAAAGGATCAATCCGACCGGTAAAAAGAAGTTTCAGGCATGTATCCGTGACAACGATTTTTCCATGGTAGAGGAGTTCGTTACCCAGCAGGAGGAAAGCGGTGCTTCCATTCTGGATATCAATATGGGTATGAGCGGTATTGATGAAAAGGAAACGCTTCTGAAGGTCATGGAAGATGTTTCCATGCAGACAAGCCTGCCACTTTGCATTGATTCCTCCCATGTTGATGTGCAGGAATATGTCCTGCGGCATTATCCTGGCAGGGCGCTGATCAATTCCATTTCCATGGAGAGTGCCAAGATGGAACCACTCTTGCAGATCGCAAAGAAATATGGGGCAATGTTTATCCTGCTTCCGGTATCTGACGAGGGTCTCCCAAAGGATCTGGATGAAAAGAAAGAAATTATTCAGAAGATCCTGCGCAGAGCACTGGAGCTTGGATTTACAAAAGAAGATATTGTGGTAGACGGACTGGTAGCGACAGTCGGTGCCAATAAAAATGCAGCCCTTGAAACACTGGAAACGATCCGGTACTGTAAGGAGCAGGGGCTGGCAACCATCTGTGGTCTTTCCAATATTTCCTTCGGACTTCCGGAAAGAAGCTATATCAATGCAGCGTTTCTGACCATGGCGATCGCAAACGGCCTGACCATGGCGATCGCAAATCCGAATCAGGAGCTTCTGACAAGCTGTATGCTGGCATCCGATCTGCTTTTGCATAAACAGGATGCGGATCTTTCCTATATCGAGGTCATGAATGAGCGCAAGCAGAGAACTGCAAAAACTGTGGAACAGGAAGCCCCTGCGGCAGAAAAAAGTGTGCTGCAGAAAGTATATGAATGTGTTCTGAAAGGGAACAAGACAAAAATTGTTGATCAGGTGCATGAGGCACTGAAAGATCATGAAGCACAGCAGATCTTAAATGAAGCACTGCTGCCTGCGATCAATGAGGTGGGTGATCTGTTTGATAAAGGAATTTATTTCCTGCCACAGCTGATTGCCAGTGCAGAAGCCATGAAAACGGCGATCGAAGATATCCAGCCGCTTCTTCTGGCAGCCAGTGATGGTAAGCCGAAGGCAACTATTGTGATCGCAACGGTGGAAGGCGATATCCATGATATCGGGAAAAATCTTGTGGCACTGATGCTGAAAAATTATGGCTTCCGCGTGATCGATCTCGGAAAAGATGTGCCCAAAGAGGTTATTATAGAGACAGCGAAAAAGGAACATGCGGATATTATCGCACTTTCCGCACTGATGACGACGACAATGCAGCAGATGAAGCATGTGATCGAATATGCCAAGGAACAGGGCGTGACAGCAAAGGTACTGATCGGCGGTGCAGTCATTACGCAGGAGTATGCGGATGAGATCGGCGCAGACGGTTATTCCAAGGACGCAGCGGAGGCAGTCAAAGTTGCAAAGCAGGTGCTTGGATTGCGTGATTAAGAAGATGGCATATTGCGAAATGCATATATAAGGAGTAAAATTTTAAAAGTATAGATGCAGAATGAAGGAGACAGAACATGAACGGTGCAGATGCAATGGTAAAATGTCTTGAAATGGAAGGGGTTAAAGCAGTATTCGGCTATCCGGGTGTTGCGATCTGTCCATTTTATAACAGTATTTTAGATTCAGAGATAGAAAGCGTGCTGGTGCGTACAGAACAGAATGCAGCGCATGCGGCAAGCGGACTTGCCCGCGTATCGGATCAGGTGGGAGTATGTGCGGTAACTTCAGGTCCCGGTGCCACAAATCTGATCACCGGTATTGCAACCGCATTTGCGGACAGCATTCCGATGGTATGTATCACAGGACAGGTAAACAGTGAACTGATCGGCAGTGATGTATTCCAGGAGGCGGATATCACGGGAGCTGTAGAGAGTTTTGTCAAATACAGCTATCTGGTAAAGGATGTGGAAGATATCCCGCGTATTTTCAAAGAAGCCTTCCATATTGCAAATACCGGCAGAAAGGGACCGGTTCTGATCGATGTACCGATCGATGTACAGCTTGCTGCCATTTCCAAGTTTAAATATCCGCAGGAAGTAAAGCTCCGTACTTATAAGCCGACAGTAAAGGGCAATATGGTACAGATCAAAAAGGTGGCAAAAGAGCTTTCCAAGGCAAAAAGACCGCTGATCTGTGCAGGCGGTGGCGTATTATTAAGTGATGCAAAGGAAGTGTTATATCAGTTTGCACATAAATATCAGGTTCCGGTTGTTTCCACGATGATGGGAATCGGTGTCATGCCGACAGAGGACGATATGTATTTTGGCATGGTCGGTAATAACGGGCATCCCTATGCCAACAGAGCCATGAATGAATGTGATCTTTTATTGATGGTCGGTGCGAGAGTGGCAGACCGTGCTGTCAATCAGCCGGATCTGATCATTAACAATAAAGTGCTGGTACATATCGATGTGGATCCGGCGGAGATCGGTAAGAACGTCGGCCCGCACATTCCGCTTGTCGGTGACTGTAAATCAATCTTTGAAGATCTGATGGAGCAGGAGATCACCGGAGATTTCACAGACTGGACAGAACAGCTGAATTACTATGAAGCAACGATGCAGCGGAAGAGAAATCCTTCTCCGGATTATGTGGATCCGGCTGCTTTTATCCGGACGATCTCAGAGCTGCTTCCGGAGGACGCGGTTTATGTGGCAGATGTTGGACAGAACCAGATCTGGTCATGTAATTACCACATTGTAAAGAAGGGGCATTTCCTGACCTCCGGCGGTATGGGAACGATGGGCTATTCCATTCCGGCCGCAATGGGTGCCAAATACCAGTGTCCGGAAAAGGAAGTTGTTGCAGTCTGCGGAGACGGTTCTTTCCAGATGTCCATGATGGAGCTTGCAACAATGCGTCAGCATGGAATCCACTCCAAGGTTATTGTCCTGCGCAATAATTATCTGGGTATGGTACGTCAGTATCAGCATTTTACGTATGAAGATCATTATTCCGTTGTAGATCTGACCGGATCACCGGATCTTTCCAAGATCGCAGCAGCTTACGATATGCCTTATTATCTGGTGGAGAAAAACGACCGGATTGAAGAAAAGCTGAAAGCATTTTTGCAGGATGAAAGGGCAAGTCTGATGGAAGTTGTGATCGATCCGATGGATCTTGTATAGAGGATAGACAGTAAAAGAGAGTGGAGGTCCCTATGAAGAAAATATATTCTGTATTGGTGGAAAACCGTTCCGGTGTACTTTGCAAGGTAGCGGGGCTGTTTTCCAGAAGAAGTTTTAATATTGATTCCCTCGCTGTAGGGGAGACAGACGATAAGGAAGTATCCTGCATGACGATCGTTTCCAGCGGCAATCAGAGAACACTTGAGCAGATCGAAAAGCAGCTCAACAAAAAGCTGGATATCATCAAGGTACGTACTTTCCATGAGGAGCAGAGCATTTCGCGGGAGCTCATGCTGATCAAAGTAAAATATAACCGTACAAACCGCAAGGATATCATGGAGGTCTGCAGCATCTTAAAAGCGGAGATCGTGGATATGTCCAAATCCTTTATGATGATCCAGATCTGTGCAGAGCCGGAGCGCATCCAGCTTCTGATCCAGATGCTGAAATCGATCAGTATCGTAGAAGTAGCGAGAACCGGTACGCTGGCACTTCCAAAATGTGCTGAAAACGAATAATATAACTCCAAACTATGAACACAGGTTATGGGATGCATGAAAGGATGTCATACGTTGACAAAGCCTGTCTTATGCTGATACAATGCTCATAGAGATGGTGAAGGAAGGGTATCAAGCAAATGCAAAAGAAAGTATTTCAGATATTAGTTGACAATACATCAGGTGTTTTAAGCCGTATTTCCGGACTGTTCAGCCGCAGAGGATATAATATCGAAAGCATTACCGCCGGTGTGACGGCAGATCCGAGATACACCCGTATCACGATCGTGACGAGCGGAGATGACATCATTCTGGATCAGATCGAGAAGCAGGTTGCAAAGCTTGTCGATGTACGGGATATCAAGGAGTTAAAGCCGGAAAGCAGTGTTTACAGAGAACTGGCAATGATCAAGGTCAGAGCCGATGCAAGCCAGAGACAGGGTGTGATCGCCATGGCGGATATTTTCCGCGCAAAGGTCATTGATGTCGCATCCGACAGTCTGATGGTCGAGCTTACCGGTAATCAGGAAAAGATCGATGCTTTTCTGAAGCTGTTAGACGGTTTTGAAATCTTGGAGCTTGCAAGAACAGGTATTGCTGCGCTTTGCAGAGGTACGGAAAATGTAACCTATCTGCCATAAAGCAGACAGTGTACATAGCAGTACAGTAAATTGTATGGTCAGCCGCAGAGCGGCTTTTCATAAAACGAAACAAAAATTTAGGAGGAAACAAAAATGGCACAGGAAGCTAAAATTTTTTATCAGGAAGACTGTAATCTGTCTTTATTAGAGGGCAAGACGATCGCTGTCATTGGTTATGGTAGTCAGGGACATGCACATGCATTAAATGCAAAAGAGTCAGGATGCCATGTAATTATCGGACTTTACGAAGGTTCTAAGTCATGGGCAAAAGCAGAAGCACAGGGCTTTGAAGTATATACAGCTGCAGAAGCTGCAAAGAAAGCAGACATCATTATGATTCTGATCAACGATGAGTTACAGGCAGATATGTACAAGAAAGATATCGAGCCAAACCTCGAAGCAGGCAACATGCTGATGTTCGCACATGGTTTCAACATTCATTTCGGATGTATCAAGCCACCGGCAAATGTTGATGTAACAATGATCGCACCTAAGGCACCGGGTCATACAGTACGTTCTGAGTATCAGGCTGGTAAGGGTACACCTTGTCTGGTTGCTGTTGAGCAGGACTACACAGGAAAAGCACTTGATATGGCACTTGCATATGGTCTTGCAATCGGCGGCGCAAGAGCCGGTTTATTAGAGACAACATTCAGAACAGAAACAGAAACAGACCTCTTCGGTGAGCAGGCAGTTCTCTGCGGCGGTGTTTGTGCTCTGATGCAGGCTGGTTTCGAAACACTTTGCGAAGCCGGTTATGATCCAAGAAATGCATACTTTGAATGTATCCATGAAATGAAGCTGATCGTAGATCTGATCTACCAGTCAGGTTTCGCAGGCATGAGATATTCTATCTCCAACACTGCTGAATACGGTGACTATATCACAGGTCCTAAGATCGTTACAGAAGATACAAAGAAAGCTATGAAGCAGATCCTTTCCGATATCCAGGATGGTTCTTTCGCAAAAGAATTCTTATTAGATATGTCTCCTGCAGGACGTCAGGTTCACTTCAAGGCTATGAGAAAGCTTGCTTCTGAGCATCCGTCAGAAAAGGTTGGTGCAGAGATCCGTAAGCTTTACAGCTGGAACAACGAAAACGATAAGCTGATCAACAACTAATCCTATATCGATTTCAAGTTTATGAGAAGTAAAACGGCTCTGGGATATGAATCCCAGAGCCATTTTTCTTTTATCAAACGAATTATGCCTATAATTAAATTTATGTATGGTTTTCTGTCACCCAACAGCCCCTGTTTTTCCTTGATTTTTGCTAACTCTTTTAAATTCATACATGCATATGTAAGCCTGACTTTCATTTCCATCCGGGCTTTTCCATACATCTGTGTATATCGGAAACCATGATTCTCTTTTGCAGTTCCGAAGATTCTTTCTATGGTTTCTTTTCGCTGCCCATATAAATCTTTCATCCCTATCGTCTGACGGATATCTTCGCAGATTTCCATGTATGGCTCCCATATATGACGCGTTACTGTTTTTACATGATCCCTGCTTTCAGTGCACTGTGAAAGATACGGGCATTCCGCACAGCTTTTATACTCTCTGTATCCGTCCCTGTTTGTTGTGCGGTATACCAATACTTGATTGTTGGGACAGATATAACAATCATAATACGCATCATATACATACTCATATTTTTTAAAGAACTATTCAACGCAGACCATCGTCAAGATGGCAGCAGCGAAAGAAATTACACTGAAAAGCGGAAAGCCATTCACTGCACAGTGGGTTTATAAAACAGTCCGCAATGTAGCATATAAGGGCGATTACATTATGCAAAGGACTTATACCGATTCAGAGAGGAAGGTACATGTTAACCAAACATTAGTGCCTTCATTTTATATTGAGAATGATCATGAAGCAATTGTAAGTAAACGGTTATGGAATGCAGCGAATAAGGTGATTGACGATAGATCTAAGGAACGAACAACACATTAGGAAATGAAGCCACTTACAGAGGAGAACTACCCATATATCCATAAATTACACTGTGCGAAGTGTGGTGGGGTGTTGCATGGGCAGAAAACGAAAAGTGGCGCGCAATACAGCTTTTCCTGCGGAAGACGTAATCGGCAGGGAAAAGGATTTTGTAGCGGAGTATCAGTGCCGCAAAAGGTGATTGAAAGCTGGGGAGAAATTGATGGAAACATTTATATTAGCTTCGATCCAGATAAGCCAATTCATAAACAGCATAGTTTTGTGAAGGAAAGTACATGGAAGAAGAATCATACCAAGAAGAAACTTCCACCAATGCCTGAGTACAATGCGGGAAATTATCCATATTACAGGAGAGTTTACTGTGCGGAGTGCGGACATTTATTAACCCGGTCAAGACGATATGACGGATTAGTAGAGTTCATATGTAACGGGATGGCGAGTCGCGGAAAGAGTTATTGCAAAGGAGTCAGGGTGCCGGAAGAAGTATTAAATAGGCTCCCTGAATGGGATGGATTTTATTGGATTAAGGAGGACAGGGAAAATGGAGAGAAACATTACAGTTATACCTGCAAAGAAGAGAAGCCACAGCGCAAAGAGTACAGCGTCGGCAGCAGAGAAGATTAGACTGGCAGCGTATTGTCGAGTATCAACAGATCACGAGGAACAGGCCAGCTCATTTGAGAATCAAAAGGAATATTACACCAAGTACGTAGATAAGCATAAGGAATATGAACTAGCTGGGATTTACGCAGATGAAGGTATTACAGCAACTAATACGAAAAAGCGAGATGGATTCAATCAGATGATTGCAGATTGTGAGGAAGGAAAGATTGACAGGGTGATAACCAAATCAATATCCCGTTTCGCTAGAAATACGCAAGACTGCTTGTATTATTCCAGAAAGCTCAAAGAACTGCGAATTCCCATTATTTTTGAGAAGGAAGGAATCAATACAATGGATGCCTCTGGGGAGCTGCTGTTTACCATTTTAAGTTCCCTGGCACAGGAAGAATCCAGAAACATTTCAGAAAATTGTAAATGGGCAATCAGGCATAACTTCCAAAAAGGAAAGCCTACCATAAACACAAAACTGTTCATGGGTTATGATAAGGATGAGGACGGAAAGCTCATTGTAAATAAAGAGCAGGCCAAAATTGTGAAGCGAATTTATAAGCTCTTTGAAGAAGGATATAATTGCAGTCAGATCAGTAACATCCTTAAAAGGGAAGGTGTCAAAGGAACGAAAGCAGATACCTGGCCTTCTGCAGCAATAAAAGGCGATGTTGCAAAATGAAAAATATTGTGGCGACACCCTGATGCAGAAAACGTATACGGTTGATTTCCTTTCTAAGAAAAAAGTGAAGAATCATGGAGAAGTAGATCAGTATTTTATGGAAGATTCGCACGAAGCCATTATTCCAAAAGATGAGTGGCAAGCAGTACAGATGGAATTTGAACGAAGGGATGTATACAAGGAAGAAATAGGATTGTATGCTTTTGGCAACGATAGCAGCCCGTTTTCAGGAAGGCTTGTGTGTTCGCATTGTGGCAAACCATATAGAAGGTGCGGATGGAGTCGAAATGGAAAGAAGTTCTGGATGTGTGCTTCAAAGAAAGCAAAAGATGCCAGTGCCTGCTCAGCAGAGAATATATTTGAAGATTCCATATTTGAGGCATTTCGAGTGGCCTGGAATGGAGTGGTAGCAAATAAAGATAATCTGACGGAAAAATGGGATGATCAGATAGAGAATGGAAACCCATTGGAAAGATTACGAGCCAAACAGATGAAAATGCTGATTGCGGAAGGACCAATACAATCGGTTGTGCCAGAACATGTAATATTGGTGCTTGAGAGAATCATTGCATATGATAAAAGGCACTTTGAAGTGAGATTTTTGGATGGAACAGTAAAACAGATATGCATAAGTGAATAACGAATTTTGAATATTGCCGGCTGGAGCGGAGATGTTCTGGTCGGCTTTTTTGATTTGAAGAATGTGGATGTCAAATCTGTACAAATATGATAAAATGATATATGGGATTTTATACACTTTTTTGAATTGAGGTGATACAGTTGGATAACCATAATGAAAAAAATACTGAATGGATTATTGCTGGCAATCCAGATAAATATGATGTTGTAGGAGCTTTTCGTGAGTTAGGAACAATAGATTGGACGCAAAGTTCAAATATTAATGTTGGAGATATCGTATACATATACGTTTCAAATACAGTTCGCGCTATACGGTTTAAATGTAAAGTAAATGTTGTTAATAAAGTAACACCAACTATAGATGATAGTAAGTTCAATATTTCTGGTGATTTTGATGGTACAAAAGGTCGTTACATGGAGTTGGAAATGTTGAAAGAATTTTCCACAGATTTATTTGGAAAAAATGCATTAGAGCTGCATGGCTTCAAATCTCCAATGGGACCTATGAGAGTACCAGCAGAAGTTAAGGAGTATTTAGATATTGTTCAACAATTATTAAATGCAAAGGAGATGGATCCAGATTCTCATGATGCAACATATGAATTACTCAGGGAAGTAGTAAAATCATATAAAAAGGTTGGAGATTTGGCGCAATGTGATTATAAGGATTTGAATCTGGTATATCTTATATGTGTTGGAACCTGGAAACAGAGACTTGATGCAAAAAAGAAAACAGTTAGAGAAAGTCATCTTCCAGATGATGAAAAGAAGCGATTAGAAGATTTACTAGATACGGTTTGGATAAGAGCCCAAAATGGCGAATATACAAATAATGAAGGCAATGATACAAACTTTGGTATGTTTGGAACGGGATTTTATACGTTCCAGGGAAAGACAGATGATAAATCGCCTCGTGATTTTATTCAAATGTGTATTGATATTATGGACATGGACGATGATGATGAGATTTTTGATAGATGTGAGCAGACATTAAATAATAATTTTCATGGAATGCGTGCAGCATCAGCATCTATGGTGCTCCACTGTTTGAAACCTATGACGTTTCCAATATTCAACAGTAATATGGGAGCAGATAATATATATGTATATTTTAATACCGGAATTAAAAAGAAAACAGAAATATATGAATACATAAATAATGTAAAAATAGTCAAAGCGTTTCGTGATCAACATTTTAAAGTGAAGAATTATCGAATATTTGATATGGCTGCATGGAATATAGGAAAAGCAAGATCACATACCAATATTGATTATTTAGGAGTGCTTGACTATCTGGATAATAATCGCGAACTTCCATATAAGAATCCGGAAACAGCTGGACTGGATGCTTTAGAAAAAGAGAGATTACTAGGAATAAAAGCACGTGGGCAAGCAGCAGTTGTAGAGATGAAAAAAATGGCAGAGCTATGCAAGGAAAAGTATGGCTTGGATAGATGTGAACCTATGGCATGGCTTGATGGTTCAAATACTAAGACGCGTAAATATCTATGGACCCAGTTGAAATATAGTAAATATGCCAATAATCCTATTAGTATATCTATTTCTGCTGAGATATCGCCACAGCTTAATAAAGCTCGATATCGTTTTAGTTTGGAGATAAAAAACGATGGTACAGATAAGAAGCAAATGGAAATGTATCATAGCTACTTGGATATGCCTTTACAACCGGAGAGTTCATTAGTTTATGTTGTGGGAAGTGATGAGTTAGGTAAACCAGATACGGTAGAAGAAACAGCAGATGAAATAAAAAATAAAATACAAAATGGAACATATAAAAAAGTTCAAATATGTCGCATAGAAGAATGGACTAGTGATACGACAAACGATTATATGGAAAATACCATGTTAGAAGCAGTTGGTGAATTGATACCATATTATAAACATGTTATTGGAGAAGAGGAGATTGAATATTATCCGAATATTTCCGAATATGATCCAGGGATTACTGCAGAAGAATACGAAAGAATTCTGGGTGATGAGAATATTGTAAAATGTGCATGGTTAGATACTCTTCATTATTTGTATTTGATGGGTGGAATAGGAACCTGCAAGCAGATAGCGAATAAATATGGAAATGGCGCCGCGCATTATAACACGAATGCAATCAATGTGGCTAAGGCTGTACATAAGGAAACAAACTGTTCGTTATGTGCAAGAGATACAGGAGAAAATCAATACTGGCCAGTTTTGTTCTATGGACGAGATTTGGCAGACAGTGCCGATGGTGTATTTTCTTATAAAATGAGAGAGCCTTTGATGGAGGCAATCAAAGCATTAGAGGAAAGAGGTGTGTTCCAGGAGATGAAAGAAGCAAATAAAGAGTTTGATAAGAATTTAATATTATATGGACCTCCTGGAACAGGAAAGACATATAATTCTGCCACATACGCTGTTGCAATTTGCGACGGGAAGTCTGTAGATGAACTTACAGATTATGATGCAGTTATGACAAGATATAACGAATTAAAAAAAGCTGGAAGAATAGCATTTACCACATTTCATCAATCATATGGATATGAAGAATTCATAGAGGGAATTAAACCGATTATTGATGAGAATAAGCAAGATATTGGATATACGATAGAATCAGGAGTGTTCAAGGAGTTTTGTGAAAATGCGAAAAGCATTGTTCGAACAAAGAACGGTGATTCTATTGATGCAGGGGCTAGAATATGGAAGTTAACCATTATGAATGGAGATCTGAATCAAGTAAAACAGGAATGCTTTGAAGAAAATAATGTTCGAATGGGATTTGACATAGATTCGGATGAAGCGCGTTCTTTTGTGGAAGATGTGAAGCTTGGCGATATTATTTTGTCATTTAAAACTCGAAAGACAATTGACGGAATTGCAATAGTAACAGATGAAGCAGCTGTGCTGCAAGATAAGAGTATGTATAAGACTGCAAGAGCAGTGAAATGGCTTGCAAAAAATATTGATGAGGATATTACTGATATAAATAATGGTAAGTTACTTCATAGAATGACTTTTGCAAAAGTCCCTAATATGAATGTAAAGGATGTTATTAAGTTAGCTGAGAAAGTAAATCCAGGCTTAGAAAGTACAGTGATTGAAGAAAATACAGAGCCACACGTATTTATTATTGATGAAATTAACAGAGGAAATATCTCAAAAATATTCGGGGAATTAATTACATTAATTGAAAGTACAAAGAGAGCTGGGATGTCTGAATCAGCATCAGCTATATTACCATATTCAGGAGATGAATTTAGTGTACCATCTAATGTGTATATACTTGGAACAATGAATACAGCAGACAGATCAATTGCATTGATGGATACAGCCCTTCGTAGAAGGTTCCAGTTTATTGAAATGATGCCGGATTCTGATGTGCTTAGAAAGATTCATGCTGATAAGGTAGAGGATCTGGATGTGGCAGCAGTGCTTGATAAGATCAATGAAAGAATCACATTCTTATATGATAGAGAACATACAATTGGACACGCATTCTTTACCGGACTTAAGGATGATGCATCACTTGCAAAGTTGCAGTCCATATTTGAGAAATCCGTAATTCCATTATTACAAGAATATTTCTATGAGGACTATCAGAAGATACAGTTTGTTTTAGGCGATAACGCAAAGAGTGATGATAGCTTGAAGTTTATTCTTGATGAGAAAGTAGTGGCAAAGAATATTTTCAAAGGTAACGTTGAAGATGTGATTGATCTTCCGGAAAAGAGGTACTCAATCAATAAGGTAGCCTTTAGCAATATCAACAGCTATAAGGAAATTTTGTAAAGTGTGGTGATAGCATGGGTAAACCGTTTGAGGTAAAAGAGTTTGATTCCATTATCTGCAATGCGGATTATAAGGATGATGAAAAATATAAATATTTGAATCAGAAAGAATTCGAAAATCTGGTGGCGTTTATCCATGAGTTTACCGGAGACGCAGATAGTGCAGACGCGTTAGATTTTATGAAGATAGGCTACCGACGTAATGTTGGAGAAGTGGTTTCTATAAAGAACTACGTTGGCTTAATTCAAATGAAGAATGGCTTCCAGGTTCAGGTACTTCCAAAGATATCGTTTGGAGAGGAAGATGAAGGAAATGTTCAAACCAAGAGAGTTTTCCTTAGAATGCTTCGAAGCATGAAGGATTTTCCAAGCAAGGTGTTTAATGATGCTTCATTAAAAGTTGATCAGATGAATTTGTATGAACTGTTCATCAATATGTATCTACAGGAAGTAAGACAGTTGGTGAAGCGCGGGATAAAGTCAAATTATGTCAGTCAGGAAGATAATTTGCGCTATTACAAAGGAAAACTGCTTGTAAATCAGCAGGTGAGGGCAAATTTGGCCCACAAAGAGCGCTTTTACGTAGCCTATGAAGAATTCCATCCCAATAGGGCAGAAAACCGGCTTGTAAAGGCAACGCTCGCAAAGTTACAGAAATTGACGACAAGTGCAGAAAACTCAAAAGAGATAAGACAGCTACTAACAGCTTTTGAAATGGTGGATGCTTCAGTAAATTATGCGAAGGACTTTTCACAGGTGGTTATTAATAGAAATACCAAGGATTATGAAATGCTGATGCAGTGGTCAAAGGTATTTCTGATGAATAAGAGTTTTACTACATTTTCCGGCGTAACAGCATCAAGAGCATTGTTATTTCCGATGGAGTCTGTATATGAAAGTTATGTGGCCAAACAGATGAAAAAAGTTATGAGCCCGGAAGGTTGGGAGGTTTCCAGCCAGGATAAGGGACATTATCTTTTTATGGAACCAAGGAGACAGTTTGCACTTAGACCGGATATTGTTATGAAAAGAGGAGAGCGTGCAGTAATTCTGGATACCAAGTGGAAAAGTCTCGTTGATAACGAAAGAGTAAATTATGGTATTTCACAAGCGGATATGTATCAGATGTATGCATACTCCAAGAAATATAACACTCCTGAAATATGGTTGTTATATCCGATGAATGATGAAATGAGAAATCATTCTCCAATCCGGTTTGAAAGTGGAGATGGAACAACAGTAAATTTGCATTTTGTTGATGTCGATAAAATAGAAGATAGCTTGCAGAAACTGAAGGATAAATTGATATAGATGATAAAGGAGAGAAGTACAATTGAAACATCGAAAGCTATCTGATCTGGCAGACTGCAGAATGAATCTAAAAAGAAAAACATATGATATGCAATCGATAGTGTAGACGACCGAGATTTGCATACATATGTTTTCTTTTTATATTTACCTATGGCTCAAAGGTAACTTGCGATCTATTTTTATGGTATTGTGTGATTGGAGATATTATGAATCAGGTATTTGGATCCTGATTGTGTAGAGCAGCATATCATGTTATACTTTATGCATGGGAAACCAGAGAGCCGGGCGGCTTACCCTCTATCGGAGGGGCTAACCCTCCAGACGAAAGAAAGGAGGGCGTTGCCGATGTATGTTACATACGCTGATTTGATTCAGATTGGAATATTCATTTGCGCCCTTGTAAGTCTTTGCTATAAGATTTTCAGGGATAAACGAAAATAGCCGCCATTACTGCGAATAATGACGGCTGACCTTATAAAAGGTTAATGCTATAGTGTTCGGGGGTAAGCCGCTTCTCTGGTTTCCCTCTTTGTATAGATTAAATATATCACATAATTTCAGTTTATACAAGAAAAATAGAAATATGTCCAGTAAAAGGGCACTTGATTTCTCAAATGCCCTGATGTATAATCTACTTAGAAAGTGAACCGGATGTGATTATCCGATTTGCCCTCAGTGAATATACTAAGAAATAAGCATCCACACTTTAGGCGGTAGGGGATGCTTATTTCTTTTTGTTATTATGATTGTCTATGTATGACAGAGCCGCAAATACTACTAACAACAAAGTAAAAACTTCCATTGTGTTCATAGGGCATCACCCTCTCTTTCGTAAAACTAGAGGGCATCTAATAATCGAAAAATCACATCCTGCTTTCCTTTCAATTACACAATAACAGTATAACATAGAGAGAACATATGTTCAACAAACAAAACAATAAGATTATTTAAAACAGGGGCTATATGTTAGGAAAAAACAAAGGAAAGATATTAACGAAATACGTACCGGATTATGTCGTTTTTGATCTGGAAACGACAGGAGTCATGATCTCGAAAGATGAGATCATTGAGATTTCAGCGGTAAAAGTACGTAATGGGAAAGTGGTAGAGGAGTTCAGTGAACTGGTAAATCCATGCAGACCAATTCCCTATGATGCAACACGGGTAAACAATATAACAGATGAGATGGTTCGTCATGCACCCTTCTGCAAAGAAGTTTTGGAACGCTTTTTAGAATTTGTGGGAGAAGACATTTTAGTAGGGCATAATATCCATACATTTGATATTCCATTTATTTGCAAAGATTCCGAAAAGTATTTTGGAAAAACGATAGCAAATGATTACATAGATACTTTGCGTGTCGCAAAAGTCTGTTTCCCGGAATGGAAACATCGAAAATTATCTGATCTGGCAGATTACTATGGTATTTCTACAGATGGTGCACATCGTGCTCTGGCAGACTGCAGAATGAATCAGAAGATATTTGAACGAATGGGAGAAGAATTGAATGGACATAAAAATGTAAATGTAAAGCTGTGTCCGTTATGTAAGCAGCCATTAAAGAAACGGAACGGTCGTTACGGAGAGTTCTGGGGCTGTATGGGATTCCCGAATTGCCGATATACTGAGAATATATAAGGAAAAGAGAAAACATATAAAAAGAAAAACATATGATATGCAATCGATAGTGTAGACGACCGAGATTTGCGAAGCATTTGCCGCAGCGGAGAGCGCACAATGCTCTTTTGTGCCCGGAGCGCGTGCAAAATATGCTTCGAGCAAATCGCAGGGGAGTCAAACGTGATTGCATACATATGTTTTCCTTTTATATTTATAATTTGCTATTTATTCTACTATGACTCCGTAAAATAGGAGATAAATTTCTTCATTGCATCCGTCATGATCGTATCATCCTTGTACACAAGTCCAAGCTTTCGTTTGGGAATGGCACGTCCGAGACTCACTTCTGTTAAAGAGTGGTCATCCAGCTCATCTTTGACAAAATCCTTGATGACACAGGCAATTCCGAGGTCGATCTTTGCCAGCTCGATCAGCAGATCCATCGTATTGATCTCAATGATGTTATCCATGGTGATCTGGTGGGAGGATAAATACATATCCACATATTTACGGGAAATATTCTCTTTGTTCAGCATCATAAAGGTTGCATTGTTTAAAATCGCCTTCCGGTCATTTCCGACACGGATCTTCAGATTTTCCAGATAGCGGTCTGTCGTGACAAATGTATCCTGAATTTCACGGAACGGAATATAGGTCAGCCCGTTTGGCAGGCTGGGGATTCCGACAACACCGATATCCGTAACGGAATTATCAATATCGCGCAGCGTTTCCATCGTCGGATGGCAGGTGATCGTCACCTTGATATGTGGGTTGTCCTTGACAAACTGCTGCAGATAGGGCAGAAGCACATATTTACAAAGCGTGATGCTGACACCGATGGAGATCTGGGAAATGCCAAGCTCGTTTACTTTCTTGAGCTGCTCCTCGCCATGACGGATCGCGGAAAATGCGGTCTGTACCTGTGTAAAAAGCAGTTCTCCTTCCATGGTAAGTGTAACGCCGCGGGAAGAACGGTGAAATAAAATGACATCCAGACTCTGCTCCAGCTTGGAGATTGCTTTTGAGATCGCAGGCTGGCTGATATACAGCTCCTTGGCTGCACCTGAAATATTTTTATGCAGTGCTACGGTATAGAAAATATAGTACAAGTTTAAATTGTTTTCCATGTGTTCCCTTTCTGTGCTTATGACCGGTTCATAGAGTGCTTTCGCAGATTATCAGGAAAGCGTATCATCAAAGCCGGGGCTTTTGCTTTTGACATCCTGGTTTCAGTGTATCATAAATATAATTCATAGTAAATATAAACAATATGTATTTGGATTATAGTATATTATCTGTTATACTGTATACAAAGAAAAGTGGCATAACCTGTCCTGCCGGACAGGTGTGGCACAATGCGGATAAGGTAGGAGGACATGTCAATGGGTATGACAATGACACAAAAAATACTTGCAGCGCATGCGGGTCTTGACAAGGTAGAAGCCGGTCAGTTGATCGAAGCTGACCTTGATCTGGTACTTGGAAATGATATTACCAGCCCTGTTGCGATCAAGGAAATGAGCAAAATGAAAGTGGACGGTGTATTTGATAAGGATAAGATCGCCCTTGTTCCGGATCATTTTGTACCGAATAAAGATATTAAATCTGCTGAGCATTGTAAATGCGTCAGAGAGTTTGCTTATCGTAACCAGATCACCAATTATTTTGAAGTCGGACAGATGGGTATTGAGCATGCACTTCTGCCGGAAAAAGGTCTGACAGTTGCGGGCGATGTGATCATCGGTGCGGATTCCCATACCTGTACCTATGGTGCACTTGGTGCTTTCTCAACAGGTGTTGGTTCTACAGATATGGCTGCAGGTATGGCAACGGGAAAAGCATGGTTTAAAGTACCGGGCGCGATCAAATTCAATCTGGTCGGTAAGCCAAATAAATATATCAGCGGTAAAGATGTGATCTTACATATCATCGGAATGATCGGTGTAGACGGTGCACTTTACAAATCCATGGAGTTTGTCGGAGAAGGCATCAAAAATCTTTCCATGGATGACAGATTTACCATTGCCAATATGGCGATCGAGGCTGGCGGAAAGAACGGTATCTTCCCGGTTGATGAAAAAGCGATCGCTTATATGGAGGAACATTCCACAAAGAAATATACCGTATATGAAGCAGATGAGGATGCGGTTTATGATGAGGAGTACACCATTGACTTAAGTACCTTAAAGTCAACAGTTGCATTTCCGCATCTGCCGGAAAATACACATACGATCGATGAGATCGATCCGGCGCTCAAGATCGACCAGGTAGTGATCGGTTCCTGCACAAACGGACGTATCGACGATCTGAGATGTGCGGCTGAGATCTTAAAGGGCAGAAAGGTGGCAAAGGGCATGCGTCTTATCGTCATTCCTGCTACACAGGCAATCTATCTGCAGGCAATGGAAGAAGGTCTGTTAAAGATCTTTATCGAAGCAGGCGGCGTTGTCAGCACTCCGACCTGTGGACCTTGTCTGGGCGGTTATATGGGTATTCTGGCAGAAAATGAAAGATGTGTATCCACGACCAACCGTAACTTTGTAGGCCGTATGGGTCATGTAACAAGTGAAATTTATCTGGCTTCTCCTGCAGTCGCAGCAGCAAGCGCAATTACCGGACATATTTCAGATCCGGCGAAACTGTAAGGAGGATATGAAAATGGAAAATGCAATCGGAACAGTCTTCAGATATGGAGATAATGTAGATACAGACGTAATCATTCCTGCAAGATACCTGAATTCTTCAGATCCTGCAGAGCTTGCCACACACTGTATGGAAGATATTGATACAGAGTTTGTCAAAAAAGTAAAAAAAGGAGATATTATCGTAGCAGATAAAAACTTTGGCTGCGGATCTTCCCGTGAGCATGCACCGATCGCCATCAAGGCGGCTGGTGTCAGCTGTGTCATTGCGGAGACATTTGCCAGAATTTTCTACCGCAATGCGATCAACATCGGACTTCCGATCATTGAATGCCCGGAAGCAGTCAAAAATATTGAAGCAGGCGATACGGTAGAAGTCAATTTTGATACCGGTATGATATACAACCGCACGAAAGGAACCGAATATAAAGGGCAGGCATTCCCTCCGTTTATGCAGAAGATCATTGCTGCACAGGGGCTTGTAAATTATATCAACCAGAAATAAGTACCGGATAACGGAAGGCAGGTTTATTGATCAGACCTGCCTTTTGTTTTTGGAAAAAACCGAACATATGCTCGATACAATATGCTGTAATCATTGCCAAATGCATGGGAACATGGTACTATAAACAAGTATGAAACAAATAATAAAAAAGCATCCGACAATGACAATCTGTATTTTTGTCCTGCTGCTGGCAGGGCTGCTGATCGCTGCACAAAAGGCACTTAGCACGGATGGAGCGGTGCAGATCGTGGTGACTGTGGATGGAAAAAGCTATGGCACGTACAGCCTCAAACGGGAACAGGTGATCCGGATAGAAACAGAGTATGGATATAACGAGCTGACGATCAAAGACGGAAAGGCAGGTGTAACGGCTTCCGACTGCAAAAATCAGGTCTGTGTCCATTCCATGGCAATTTCGCAAAACGGACAGAGTATCATCTGTCTGCCGCATAAGTTTATCATACAGATAACAGGATCCGGGGAAAAACAGATGGATGCAGTTGTAAATTAAATGATCCGATAAGGAGAGAAAACAGATTGCAGACAAAGAAAATAACGGTTTTAGGACTGTGCGTGGCACTTGCCATGATTTTGTCTTATATAGAGAGCATCCTGCCTGTTTTTGTGGGAATTCCGGGCGCAAAACTGGGACTGCCAAATATGGTGATCGTGCTGCTGCTTTACCTGATAGGAGCAAAAGAGGCGGTCTGCGTCAATATACTCCGTATTCTGCTTTCCGGATTTTTGTTTGGTAATCTGTTCAGCATTTTATACAGTCTGGCAGGCGCTATGGTCAGCTTTTTTGTCATGTGGCTGACAAAGAAGAGGCATCTTTCCATCAGGCCGGTCAGTGTGCTGGGTGGTATTTCTCATAATATAGGGCAGTTTCTGGTGGCGCTTGTGCTCCTTGGAACAGCCATGTGGTATTATCTGCCGTATCTGCTGCTCATGGGTATGGTAACAGGGCTTTGTAACGGGATCCTGGGACAGCTTATGTATGACAGGAGAGCTGCTTTTATTCACAGTGACAGGAAATAAATGATGTATGAAGCAGAAGCTCCCCATACAGGTTTTTGGTAATAAACAAAGGTAAGGAACAGAATATATGATCGGATATGTAAAAGGTATTTTGGAAGAAATAGAAGAGGATTGTGTGATCGTAGATGTCAACGGTCTTGGGATCCGTATTCTGACAGGCGGCGCACTGGCATCGCAGATGCTGGCATCTGGCAGTGAAGTAAAGATCTATACTTACACTTATGTCAAGGAGGATGCGTTCCAGTTATATGGCTTCATCAGTAAAGATGAACTGTCTCTGTTTAAAAAGCTGATCACGGTCAGTGGTATCGGACCGAAAGGGGCAGCTTCTATTTTGTCTGCATTTTCGGCGGAAGATCTCCGCTATGCAATCTATGCGGGAGATATAAAGACGATTTCCAAAGCACCGGGCATTGGCAAAAAGACGGCAGAACGTCTTGTGCTGGAGCTGAAGGATAAGGTAGAGCTGGATTATCAGGCAGATACGCTGCTGGGGCAGCTTGCGGATGAAACGGTGGGAAGTACGGAACCGAATAACCGCAAGGATGCAATAGATGCCCTGACTGCACTCGGTTACAGCAGTATGGATGCTGCAAAAGCAGTGAAACAGGCAGATCCAAATGCGGATATGGATGCGGAGGATATTTTAAAGGCTGCATTGAAATATTTGATGTAATGTTTATGAAAATAGCACAAAAAGCAGATGCTGTAATTTGAATGATACAGGAGAAAGTCAGAATGGCTGGTAGAATCATAGAGACAAATTTCACACCGGAGGACAGTAAGGTAGAAGAAACACTGCGGCCACAGCTTCTGGATGACTATATTGGTCAACAAAAAGCCAAGGAAAATATGAAGGTGTTTATTGAGGCGGCAAAGCAGCGTGGGGATTCTCTCGATCATGTCCTTTTGTATGGACCGCCCGGGCTTGGTAAGACAACGCTTGCAGGGATCATTGCCAATGAAATGGGCGTAAATATCAAAGTAACAAGTGGACCAGCGATCGAAAAACCGGGAGAAATGGCTGCGATTTTAAATAATCTGCAGGAAGGGGATGTTCTTTTTGTGGATGAGATCCATCGCCTGAACAGACAGGTAGAAGAGGTTTTATATCCTGCAATGGAGGATTTCGCGATCGATATTATGATCGGAAAAGGAACAAGTGCCAGATCGATCCGTCTGGATCTGCCTAAGTTTACACTTGTCGGAGCAACGACAAGAGCCGGTCTTCTGACAGCACCGCTGCGTGACAGATTCGGTGTGATCCACAAGCTGGAATTTTATACAGTGGAAGAACTCAAACAGATCATCCTGCATTCTGCCAGGATCCTTGAGGTAGAGATAGAAGAAGACGGTGCTTACGAGCTTGCCAGAAGAAGCCGCGGAACGCCGCGTCTTGCCAATCGTATCTTAAAACGTGTCAGAGACTTTGCACAGGTCAAGTACGATGGTGTGATCACAAAAAAGGTGGCAGATACCGCACTGGATCTGCTGGGTGTGGATAAGCTGGGACTGGATCATGTCGACCAGAATATCCTGCTTACCATGATCGATAAATTCGGCGGCGGTCCTGTCGGACTGGATACACTTGCCGCAGCGACCGGGGAAGATGCAGGTACGATTGAGGATGTATATGAGCCGTATCTGATCCTGAACGGTCTTTTGAACAGAACACCGAGAGGGCGTGTGGTAACGGATGCGGCATATGCACATTTTCACAGGGAAACACCCTGACAGGACAAGGAGAAGTTATGAATGATATTATATTAGGTTCCCATGTGGGAATGTCCGGAAAAGAAATGTTTTTAGGCTCTGTAAAAGAAGCAGAAAGCTATGGTGCCAATGCACTGATGGTCTATACGGGAGCACCGCAGAATACACGGCGGAAGGATGTATCGGAGCTGCGTCTGTCAGAAGGACTTGCCTATGCAAAAGAATGCGGTGTAAAGGAGATCATCATTCACGCACCGTATATCATCAATCTGGCAAATACCGTAAAACCGGACACATATACGTTTGGGGTATCGTTTCTGGCACAGGAGCTGAAACGCGTGGCTGCTTTTCAAAGCAAAATCCTTGTGCTGCATCCGGGCTCTCATTTAGGGGCGGGAGCAGAGGCCGGTATTGCGCAGCTTGTGGAAGGGCTGAATACAGTACTTGCGGAAGATGACAGTGATGTCCTGATCGCGCTCGAAACAATGGCGGGAAAAGGCGGTGAGATCGGACGGACCTTTGAGGAACTCCGGATGATTTATGACGGCGTGCAGAAAAAAGATCGTCTCAGAGTCTGTTTTGATACCTGTCATGTACATGATGCGGGATATGATCTGGTGCATGACTATGAGGGTGTGTTCCAAAAGTTTGACGAAGTGATCGGACTTTCCCAGATTGCCGTTTTTCATATCAACGATAGTATGAATCCGTGCGGTGCACATAAAGACCGTCATGCCAATATCGGAAAGGGAGAGATTGGGTTTGAAACCTTGTATAAGGTAGTGCACGATCCACGTTTTCTGGGTATTCCGAAAATTCTGGAAACACCGTATCTTTGTGCAGAAGGAGAAGAAAAAAAGACTATCCCGCCTTACAAGGAAGAAATACAGCTTTTATTGCATAGATCATAGCGAAATATTCATGGGGATGATAGAACGGCTGCATGCAACTGTTTTGACTTATTTATGAAGATTCTGTGTGCTTGTCGATGTTGCTTGCTATTTGAGAAAAAGTATGCTATGATACCACTTGTGTAACAAAATTGTAACAAATGCATGTTGCACTCTGTACCCATAGTTTAACGGATAAAACAGCTGATTCCGGTTCAGCCGATGGGGGTTCGATTCCTCTTGGGTACGCTATGTAGTAAGGAGGGACCCACGAAGTGGGAGGATGCCTTACT
>UMFR01027061.1_pt1 | contig 54118 bp, 41 predicted proteins | sample 1965041 | NCBI WGS metagenome assembly UMFR01 (sample SAMEA4836049, study PRJEB28245) | human gut metagenome | biome: gut microbiome; material: fecal sample | place: Denmark | collected 2008
TAAATATATTATAAAAATAATATAAAAACATACATAAACATGATTATAAGCATAATATAAATATAATATAAACATACGTATAAACATAATTATAAATATAATTATGAACATATATATAAATATACATATAATCATAAATATAAATATATATATAAATATAGTTATAAATATAAACATAAATATGTATATAAATATGTATATAAATATGTATATAAATATATTACAAATATCAACATAAATATATGTATGTTTGTAATATAAAAATACATATATTTATGTGTATAAAATCAATTCGCACAAAATCCAAACAAAAGAACGAGTTGTAGAATGCCCATATTAGTGTCTGAAATACTTTTTACGAATATTTTATCGCAGAACTGTTCAAAACGTCATAATGAGCAGAATACAGCGTCATGTGGCAGCATAAAATTATTTTCGTATTATTTTGGACAAATTTAGAGTTTTAAATATTATAGAATTAGTGGCGAAAAACCCACAGGCTTGCCTGTGGAATGAAAGTCACGTCTTTTTCTTGCCTGATTTTTACATAGAATAGATATATAATATATGTATAAACAGGAAGGACTTAATTCAAATGGGCAGACCTAAATCAAATAACGTACAAATAAATATATCTATTCCATTGGAATGGAAAACAGAACTTGAAAACCTTGCTCGCATATATTCGGTTGAAGAAGGTAAAACAATTACTTTTCTTGATTTAATGCGCAGGGGTATTAAGGAAAAATATCAACTTGGAGAATAAATAATGAACGACTTACAATATCACAATGCCTCACATTGTAAATATTTAATACAATATCATATTATATGGTGTCCTAAATTCAGATTTTCTGTATTGCAGGATAATATAGATGTTACATTAAAACAAATACTCCAAGAAATATGTGATAATTACAAATATCATATAAAAGCACTTGAGGTAATGCCAGATCATATACATATATTCGTAGATGTTCCGCAGACAGTTGCTCCTTGTGATATTGTCAGGACACTTAAAAGTATAAGTGCTATTGAACTGTTAAAAAATATCCACAGTTAAAGCGATTTTATGCAAGATGTGGAGTTTTGTGGTCAAGGAGATATTTTATTTCGACAGTTGGCCATATAAGCGAAGCTACAGTGGCTAAATATATTGAGGAACAGAAAAATGACAATTGATGAAGAATTTGATAAGTTTTTAAAACAATTCCATAAACTGTCTGACAGACATATTCTGGTTGCTGAAGCTGATATGTCTTGTTCTGATATACAAAAAGTCATAAAACTTTCTGACAGAATCAGAAAAGCTGGTAACGAACTTGTCGGTCTTATGAAAAAGAATTATGACCAGCTCATGCGTACCAAACGATACCGCGGACTGCTTAAACTATATGGCTCCACTAAAGATAGGCAGAAACGCAAAATGTTTGCTGAACAACTCAATGAAATGCAGAAACATTATAATGTTACATGGGATTACTGCCGCAAATCCATGATACATATTGGTAAAAAGTATGGTATAGATGCAGTATTTGCCCTTACCAAAGCTGAAGATATATGGCATGGTATTGAAAAGTGTTTGTACGACAATGGAAAAACACTTCATTTCTCAAAATATGGAGATTTGCCGTGTATCAGGGCAAAGCAAACTATGTGTGGCATTATTTTAAAAGTTAAAGATAATCAGTTACAGTTCAAGCTTGGCAAATCTATATTCGGAATACAGATTAAAGACAGGTTTCAGACTGACGAAGTAAATGCTGTTTTGGATTATCTTGCTGCACCAGAAGTTATGGACCGTAAAGCTGTACAGACTCTTCTGAAAGAAGCATACTGCATAAGTACTTACAGACCGTGCTATGCAACTCTGGTACCGAAACTTATCCGTGGAAAGTACAGGGTGTACCTGCATCTGACTATTGAGGGCAGGGCAAAGTTTAAATACGACAGGTTTGGCAATCCCCGGCACAAATACGGCAAAGGCATTATTGGTGCTGATATTGGCACACAGACTGTAGCATACACTTCTGACACAGAGACAGGACTTAAAAATCTTTCAGAGCGTGGCAACAGTATACAGACATCTGAGAGACTTGAAAGACTCTATTATCGTGCTATGGACAGGAGCAGACGTGCTACTAATCCACAGAACTATAATGATGATGGCACTGTCAAAAAGGGTAAAAAGACTTGGAATTATTCTAATCACTATAAAAAACTGAAAGCAAGACATGCAGAACTCTGCCGCATAAATGCAACCAACAGACATCTTGCCATAAATGAGGATGCAAACCATCTGCGAAGTATTGGAGATGTTTTTATAACGGAGCCTAAAAACGCCGCTAAGCTTATGAAACGCGCCACCAAGACCACGGTCAATAACAAAGGTAAAATCAACAAAAAGAAACGCTTTGGTAAATCAATAAAGAACAGATGTCCGGGAGGTTTTCAGGCTGCGGTGGAAAATAAGTTCAAGGCATCCGGCGGCACTTACATAGAAGTGCCAAATAATTACAGGGCAAGCCAGTATGACCACACAGCAGATGATTACATTAAAAAGAAACTGTCTGACAGAATGTATAAACTTACAGACGGAACACTGGTACAGAGAGACTGGTACTCATCATTTTTACTGTACTGCTACGATTTCAGAACCAGTGATATAGATAAAGATAAATGTGCAGCTAAATTTGACAGATGTTACAGCATGGAAAAGGATTTAATTGAATGGATTAAAGTGAACAAAATCAAGGTACTAAACAGTGGAATTAAAATAGCATAACTAAAACATATTAGGGAGATTGACTATACTTCCTTATCAAAAGATAGAAATTTACCGTTAATGTGGTCACAAGGCTGCTTGGTAATAAAAGTTTTTACTCAAATAGACTTATACTTGTATTCCAAAGCCTATGAAAATATTCATATGGTGTACGATTACAGGCTAAACTTGGCAGTAAGAACCCCACAGGCTTGCCTGTGGGAGTAGTCAGTTTGGACAAATTGAAAGTTTTACATATTATAGAATTAGTGGCGAAAACCCGCAAGCTTGTTTGTGGGATAAAAGTCACATGTATTTACACTTAATAATTTACCATAGGGAGATTGACTACACTTCCTTATCAAAAGATAGAAATTTACCGTTAATGTGGTCACAGGACTGCTTGGTAATAAAAGTTCTTATGTAAACAGACTTATACTTGTAAGCCAAAGTCTGAAAATGATGTACGATTACAGGCTAAACTTGGCAGTAAGAACCCCACAGGCTTGCCTGTGAGAGTAGTCAGAGTGGTATAAACATAAGGAGAAGAACATGGAAAGAGAATTTCCGCTGATAATTTTCATTTCAGAAGTATGGGTGTTGACAATTATATTGATTACCGGTTTTGGATTGTACTACAAAAAAGTAGAAAAAGTGTCTGGTACCAGAAAATCGTATAAAGGATTAACAGCAGTAGCATTATTATCATTCTTATATCCATGTATCATCGGTATACTGTTATTAATATCAGTTGGATACATTGATTTGGACATATAAAAGGAATAATTTGCATCAAAGGAGCATTATAAATACAAATGAAAGTAACTAGAAGACCACTGCCTGCCGGTATACAGTCAGGCACTATTAAATACGTTGGCAAAAAAGTAAGACTTGCAAAGGGATATACAGTAAGAGGGTTAGCAAAAGCAACAAGTATTGCACCAAGTTCAATAACAAAATGGGAGAATGGACATAATCTGCCGGATCTTACATGCGTTGGAATACTTGCTCAGGTACTTAAAGTTTCACCATGGGATTTGCTTGAATATGATACTATGCCAAAATCTGCATAAAGGAAGTGTATAAATGAAGAAACGTAAACTATTTACTGCAGCAATATTTCTGTCAGCAGGACTGCTACTTACAGGCTGCATTTACAAACCAACTACAAAGGAATGTGTTACCGGGTATCTTGAAAACATATATCATAATGACACAAAAGCATTAACAAAGGTGTCTGACATGGACGAAGATGAATGTCAAAAACTGCATGACAAATACATTAAAGAAGAGGCTACAGCACTTCAGTCAGCATTAGGTGATGATAATAAAATATCTGATAAAGCAAAGAAGGCCTACAAGAGTGCAGTGGAAGCAGCTTATAGCAAAGCTGATTTTACCGTAACAGACGTAAGCCAGACCACTGAAGATATTTATTCTGTAACAGTTACCTGTAAAAAAGCAAACATATTCAAGCCAGCAATGGATGAGTTTGACAAAGCAGTGTCCAAAATGACAGCAGTGGAAGCAGGCAGCATGGACTACAATGACAGGGTTATACTGATGAGTAAACAGATAAAGCAGGTATGCGAGTCTGATATAAAGTATGACAAAGAAGAAACCATTAAAATGGCAGTCCAGAAAGACGGAAAAGAATATAATTTTGCCAAGAAAGGCATGGCTAATCTGGAAAATGGACTGTTTGACATTGGTAGCGAGAGCACAGAAGAAAATATTAATTAAGAAAAAGACATTTGGAGGAATATTATGGGAACAAATATATTAGTATATCCGGTAATTTTATCAAAAAATGATGACGGATATTTCGTAACAGTACCTGACTTCACTGTCAATACTGAAGGTAATGATATTGCTGATGCAATTGCTATGGCCAGAGATGCAATTGGACTTAATGTTTTACAACTTGAAGATGAAGGTAAGGCATCACCAGAACCATATTCACAAAGCTTTCAAATTCATGATGATGATATATTAACACTTGTAGATGTTGATATGGCTGATTACAAAAAGAAACGTGATAATCGCACAGTAAGAAAGAACTGCACCATACCATACTGTTTGAATGCAGACGCAGAAAAAACTGGAATCAATTTTTCGCAGCTTTTACAGGAAGCTTTGAAACAAAAGCTTTATAGTTGATTGCAAATGAGAGAATGGACGGTGTGAGCTACTCGGATGCAAGTAACCGAGAAAAGTGAAGAGGATAGTTGACCAGGAATAGACTGTTTAAGATCTAAGGACGGGAATTCTCGGTTACTTGTATCCGAGATGAAAGTCCTTATTTTTTTTACAATTATTTGTATATATTAAATATTTATAAACACTAACATTTATTTACATTTTTTGTTATACCATATGTAAGAGGTGGCAATAACGTCAGAAGAAAATACCCTTAAATATATAGAAAGGCAAAAGAACTGTCAGTTATGAATAGAGCTTTTAAATACCGTTTATATCCTACAACTGAACAACGTGAACTGTTTATGAAAACCTTTGGCTGCTGCCGCAAAGTATATAATCTCATGCTTGCTGAAAAGATAGAGAGTTATAAACAGACTGGCAAGTTTGCCACGGTAACACCTGCCAAGTATAAAAAGGAATATCCGTACCTTAAAGAGGTTGATAGTCTCGCACTGGCTAATAAACAACTCGATTTACAAAAAGCGTTTAAGAGCCATTTCGATAAAAACCGTAAAAAGAAAACCGGTTTTCCAAAGTTCAAGTCAGCAAAACACAGCAGAAAATCCTACACTACAAACAATCAGGGAACCACTATCAGGTTATTTGAAAACGGTATTAAATTACCTAAGGCTGGCATTGTAAAAGCTAAAATCCATCGTCAGCCGGAAGCTGACTGGATTATTAAATCGGCTACAGTTTCACAGGACAGTGATGGAAAGTTTTATGTTTCGGTCCTGTTTGAGTATGAGACTCCAACATGTACCTACGTTCCAGATACAGCCAATGCTATAGGACTGGATTACGCATCAAACGGGTTATATGTTGACGACAATGGAAACGTTGGAACAGAGTATAAGTTTTACCGTGAAAGCCATGAAAAGCTTGCCAAAGCGCAGCGTAAACTGTCTCGCATGGTAGGCTCTCGTAAAGGTGAAACAAAGTCCAAAAACTATATGAAACAGTTACAGAAAGTTAATAAAATCCAGCGTCACATAGCCAATCAGAGACTTGACAATCTGCATAAAATATCCACTGAGATAGCCAATCAGTATGACGTTGTATGCGTAGAGACTCTTAACATGAGGACCATGTCTAACAAGGGATTTGGCAACGGAAAAGCTACTATGGACAATGGTAACGGCATGTTCCTTACAATGCTGGAGTATAAACTGTCTGACCGTAACAAGATCTTTGTAAAAGTCAGTAAATGGTATCCATCAAGTCAGTTATGCCACAGGTGTGGTACCATTCATCCTGAAATGAAAGATACCCATAATCGTACAATGCGTTGCAGCTGTGGCCTTGTTATGAATCGTGACCATAATGCAGCTATCAATATTAAACGAGAAGGACTAAGACTGTTAATGTCAGCAGCCTAATAATTCTTACTCGTTAATACAAACAATGGTACGGCAGGAACTGCCGGAACCTAACGCCTGTGGACACTGTGTAAGACCTGTTAACATGGTATATATGCTAACAGGCAGTAGTGGTTTGAAGCAGGAAGCTCGGTTACTTGTAGCCGAGTAGTTCACTATTGGTAGCAAGAGTACAGAAAAATAAGTATTGTAAAATAGAAAAAAATATGATATATATAATATGTTTTAGATCAGTGGATTTATATTCCATAACAAAAAAAAGATAAGAATTAATTTTCTTATCTTTTTTTTATACATTAATTCCATATTGCCTTGATAATATAATCCTAAGCGCATCAAAAATATATTGTACATCTTCTTTTGTAACATTTTGAGGCATAGCAAAAACAGCTTTTTCTTTATTTGCAGATGGAATAGAAATCTGAGTGGTTGAAATATTTATACTATTTTCAGTTTTAGAAATATGTTAATCCTTCAGTTCATTATATTTTCATTATATTCAAAACTATGAAAAAATCAATAAGCATTAATATTTATATACTATTCCTGTTATTCTACACGTTCCATATTTATCATACGGATATAAAAAATAAATCTAACGAAAGGATTGACTTAAATCATGAATATAAAACGAAGATTAACGGCAATAGTACTGATATGTAGTCTTATAGTACTGGTAATCGGGGGAAGGAGAAGCCCAACAACAGTATTTGCTGATACAATAGAACATACGCACATATGGGCCACAACGTATGATAAAACTAACCATTGGGAATACTGTACAGTGTGTGGAGAGAAAAGAAATGTGACGGCACATGTGTTTACAGATCATTGGTATCTTGGATATGAAAGTTGCAGTGAGGCAAATTATGATATAAAAACATGCGCATGCGGATATTCGTACCAATATCGGAAGCCGCATACAGAAAGCGCTACGTGGCATTCAACAGGAATAAGGCTTGGACATTATAAGAGCTGTTTATCATGCGGAGCATGGACAGGATATAGTCGCTGTTACAATGATAATGGATTTATCGGGTGTACAAATCCTGGAACATGTAAAGTTTGTGGAAATAAAGCATCATCAAGTACACATTATATTAACAATAATGGCGTTTGTGCACTTTGCCATAAACAGTATGTAAAGTCCACAGGATTGGATAGCAAATATTCATCTGATTACAAAACGTTTACATTTTCTGTAAAATTAACACCTTGTTCTGACGAAGTGACATTTACAAATACTGCGGGTGTTAGATATAATTCTACTATAAATTATTTAAAGAGCAGCGTATCAGCATCTCCAACCAACGATGGCACGGGTTCATACGTTTACACATATACTGTAACGTTTAAAGACCATAATAGCGGAATTAATTATTTTGGAATAGGCGATGGAACTAATCCTATTAGAATAAATGGAGCTGCAGTCTGGTATGAAGGTTCAGCATGGTGTGTTGCAGCATATAAGGATCATATAGCCCCTGTAATAACTAATATTGAACAAAAAGATCAGACATCAGCTAACGGATGGGCTACGATTAAACAGATTACCGTTACCGGAACCGAAGAAAACTCCAATATGGTATATTTGACAATAAAAGATAAAATGACTGGAGAAGCTTATCTTTCAAATGCAACTATTCCGGTAACAAATGATTCATATTCCTTTACCTGTACGCCACCAATTGAAGGTGATGCCAATGGACGTACATATGTGGCAACAGTGAAAGACCGAATAGGTAACGTTTCTGCAAAGGAATTTGTTGTGTCAAAGACTGATGGCTCCGGACCAAAGATTAAGAATGGAACCTCATTAACATATACTAACTGGACTACATCAAAGAATATAAGCCTTAGCTTTTATGACTTCGGCGCAGGCGGAGCGCAGGTTAGTCTTGATAATCAGACAGATTATAAACCGCTTACAAAAAATGGTGAATATTATGTATGGAATCACAAGTTTGGTAATCAGGTAGGAACATCTGAACATACGATATATGTAAAAGATGCGCTTGGAAATGCAACATCATATAAACTGACAGTGGGAAATACTGACAGCAATATATACAACATCAATTATAACTTAAATGGCGGCACTATGAGCGGCCAGAAAAGGAGTTATACGGTAACTGACTCGTTTACATTGTCACAGCCGACAAAAACAGGATATACGTTTACAGGCTGGACCGGCTCAAATGGCAGCACAGCCAATAAGAGTGTTTTCGTTGGTGTCGGTACGAGGGGAAATCTGACGTATACGGCGAATTATGTGCATAATAATTATAATGTAACAATAATGCCAAACGGAGGTTCATTAATTATTACCGATTTAAGCATAAGTAAAAATGCAAATGGTTCAGCAGTGCTTACTGCATCATATGATACTAACAATTATTATTTGTTAGGATTGAGCGGTTCGCGAAATGGTTATAAGTTTGCAGGAGTATCTTCAGCAGCTAACGGCGGAATGAAACTTTGGAATGCGTCAGGAACATGTTTACGGGATGGCACATATTGGGACTCAAATAATAAGTGGAAATATCCCGGAAATGTCACACTTTACGCTCAATGGGCACCTATAACATGGACAGTTAATTATGATGCTAATGGTGGAAGTGGTACAATGGCTAACTCAAATCACATGTTCAATAGCGGCTCACGTCTCAGAAAAAATACCTTTACAAGAACAGGTTGGACTTTTGCGGGCTGGACTCTTAGTAGAGTGCGTAATGGAAAGACCGAATGGCTCTACGGAACATCTGATGGAAGATGGAGAAGCGCTGAAAGCTGGTATGAATTAGGTAAAAACCCTGCAGGAACAGTAATTTATAAAACATATGAAGATGGACAGCTTTTGCAAATGAATACTTATGTAGACGGCGATATTCAAACTGCACATGCCCAGTGGACGTACAATCCAATTCAGGTAAAAATCCCTCAGACTATTATTGGCAGTGAAAAAGGTGCCAGCCAGTTCAGGATTAAGTGCGATGACTTTAAAGCTGGCAGTATCAAAGTGACAGTTCCAAGCAGTTTTTCATATAAACAAACCGGAAAGGCTGATGTAACGGCTTCAGTAACAACAAAAAGTGGCAACAATACTATTACACCTTCTAACAAAGTTTGTGTATACAATATAACCACCACTAACGGATTATCAGCCGGATGCTGGCAAGGAAGTTTCACTATTGGACTCACGTTAACAAAAGAATAGGAAATAAAAATACCGCAGAGACAAAAATCTTTGCGGTATTTGTTTTTTATCTGATATGCACATAAACCTAACCATAAATATACATATAAATATATTATAATATAATAATAATTATATTCTCAATAAACATGGCAGAAATAATGTTGCTGATAAAGAAAATAGCAGAAAATATCCGTGAACAGTGGAACTGGAACAAAAAATGTGTGGAAATGTACATGGAAGAATTGTAAGATAAGAAAAAATAATAGCGAAGGAGACTATATCAATGTAGTCTCTTTTTTTTATATATATAAACCTACACATAAATCTAACCATAAATCTACACATAAACATATTATAAATTTCTTTTGGCATAGGTCTATACTCCTATCTCTAAACGTGCTATACTAATATCACATAAAAGTTCCATTTCATTTTGGACAAAATTAAATAGTGGAATACTATATATATGTAAGAATTAATAATAAACACAATATATAGTTAGATAAAAGGAGTATAAACACATGAAGAAACGAACGGCAGCTGCATTCATAGCAGCAATGACAATTACAACGCTTACAGCCTGTGGAGGACCAAAGCAGCTTTCAAAGTCTGTAACAGTAGAGCTTGGTAAGGAAGATGGCATCAAGGTAACAGATGTCCTGGATGTAAGCAAAGACAAGGCAAAGGATGTAAAAATTGACACCAAGAAAGTAAACTTTTACAAAGAGGGTAAGTATGATGCAACTCTTACTTACGGCAAGAAAGAATACAAGATAACTGTTAAGATTAAGGATACAGTGGCACCGGAAGCAACAGCCAAGGAGAGCATTACAGTACAGACAGGAACTGCAGTTCATGTAACAGATTGTCTTGATAAAGTCACTGAGGCATCAGGCAATATAAAGGCAGAGTTTGAAACAAAGCCTGAGGCAGACAATGCTCAGGGAACAGAAACAGCAGAGTCTACGGAAAAGGCTGAATCGACTGAAAAAACAGAATCAACTGAAGTAACTAAAACACAGTCACAGTCAATTGCTGTAGGTGACGTAAATCTTTCAAGCAATGATGAGATTACATATGTTACAGCAGGAGATTATGACAACAATATTGTTGTTACAGACAACGCCGGTAACGAGTCAAAAGTGCCTGTAAAGATTTCTGTTATCAATCCACCTGCCATAAATGGAGTTACTGACAAGACTATTACTGTAGGCGATACCATTGACTACATGGCTGGTGTCACAGCAACTGATGGCAAAGGCGCTGATATAACAAACTCAGTGCAGGTAGATAGTTCAGCAGTAAATACAGGTGCAGCAGGGACATATCAGGTAGCATATAAGGTGACTGATACTAATGGCTATACAGGCAGCGCAACAAGTAATGTGACTGTGAATGAAAAGCCAAAGGAAGAGCCTAAACAGGAGGCTGCTGACAATAGTGACTCAAGTAATAAGTCTGGTAGCAAGAAGAACAACAGCTCATCAAAGAAGCACAATAGTTCATCAGACAATGGTGGACAGAGCGCGTCAAATGGTGGTGGAAGTTCATCAGGTGGCAGTAGTTCATCTGGTAACTCTGACAATGGCGGCGGTTCATCATCAGGCGGAAGCAGCAGTAGCAATATTATACCTGCAAACAGAGCTGATGTACCGGCTGGATGGAAACTGGTGGAAACTGGTGGCGAATATGTTGCAGTAAATCCTAATGCTGGCAAATATGATACTGCTTACGCTGGCAATGCTAGATGGGGATTGTGGGCTAATGGTGAAAAGATGACTGTACAAGATAGAGCAGAAGCAATGAATGGTGGTAATAGAGATGCTGCACTTTATTATGTTGCTGCCGGTACAATGACTCAGGAAAGATTTAACAATAAATATCCACAATAAGAATAAGATTTGTTTTTAGAAAGAACTTACAGAAATGTAGGTTCTTTTTTTTTGCTGTAATCACTGACAGTTTTTTCTGTAATTTATCAAAACTCATATATATTATAGAACGTTTTATTTACGACTCAGCGGATATATATTTTTGTAATTTTACAAAATCCAAGTTTGTGAATAGCAAACAGAACTAATTTAGCAGCTATAATATAAGGAGAAAAAGGAAAAATGAAAAAGTTCAGATTAAAACATTTAAAAGTATTCGGATTACTGTTTTCAATGGCTGTAATGTGTATTGCTGTATTCATACCGACAGAAACAGTACAAGCTAAGAATATTAAGAATAAGACGTTTGTAATTAAAAGCGATTATCCGGTAACTTTAGGAATTCAATCATTAGCTGATAATGATAAAGGTGGAACTGATATAAGATATTATTGGCCTTCAGGCTTAGGTTCAATAACATGGTCAGGCTATGACTGGAATACTCATTCTTATACAGTTACCATGAAAGATGTTGATGTTACAAAATGGACACCATACTTGGAAATCTCAGCCGATCCAACTCAGTCTCATTATCCTAAATCAATTACTCCTACAAGATGGGGCGGTAATGGCATGAATCACGGAACAACTGAGGTACATAACCTACAAGACATCTCAGGATATCCTGATTATCGTTTTATGTACATTGGTCTTGGCTACACTGCTGACGAAATTCAGGTTGCTTTTGGTGAATACCGTTGGTATGCAACCTATGACTTAAATGGTGGACAGGGTGACAGTTCAACACAGTCTACATTAAGAGGAAGCAATATTATTACACATGGAACTCCTACACGGCATGGATATACATTTACTCATTATCACTATAGTTATAACAACAATCAGTATGATGTAAATGCAAACAGTGCGCTTGGTGTAGGTGACTGGAACACGGCAAACGTTACAGGACCAACAATTAATCTGGTAGCACAGTGGAGTCCAAACCCTTATACGATTTCATATAACAGTAATAAACCATCAAAGGCAAGCAGCAGTGTTACTGGTTCTACAGGACAAACAGATCTTGTATATGATCAGACCGGTAATCTTGCTTACAATGGATTTTCTATTACAGGATGGTCATTTGTCAATTGGAATACAAAAGCTGATGGAAGCGGAACAACATATCAGGCTGGTCAGCAGATTCAGAATATGAATGATGGTCAGAATACCACACTTTATGCACAGTGGAGACCAAATGTCTATACGCTGATTCTTGATGACCAGTATGCTGTAAAGTCCGGAACAACGCTTGCTTTTGAAAAATATGATTATGACTGGTATAAAGAGTCAAATGCAAAGACAAGCTTAAATAATAAAGTTTCCGTTCCTTCAAAGACAGGACAGATATTTGGTGGATATTACACTGGAAAAGAGGGTAATGGTGAACAGTGGATTGATGAAAATGGAAAAATAAAAATAAAAGCCAATAAAATATCATCAGAGAAGACTGTATACGCAAAATGGACACCTGCTGTTTATAAAATTACTCTTGACAATCAGGGGGCTAATAAAGGAGAAGAAGGAACAGGTACTGTCTGGGAAAAATACAATATTGGATTTTATTCTGATGTTGCAACAACGAAACAGTATACAGATTCTAATAAGAAGATAATATGTCCGAAAAAAAAGAATTATACATTTGGTGGATACTGGACAGTAAAGAATGACTACAATCAGTCAAATGGTCAGCAGCTTGTTGACGGAAATGGCGAAATCAACATTGCTGCAAATACACTATTTGAAAAAGACTCAACAGTTTATGCAAAATGGCTTCCAAATACCTATAAGATTAATCTTGATAATCAGGGAGCGGATATAGATAAAGGAACATCTGCTTATTATGAGAAATATGGCATACTTAATTATACATCTCTCGCGGAATATGATGTAAACACAGGAATTGCTACATTAAAATATGATTATACAGGAAATACTCAGACATTTACAGCTCCTGCGGATGGTGATTATACACTTGAGGTTGCAGGTGCTCAAGGTGGCGATCATCCATCAACATCTAAAGAAAATGCTACAAGCGTTGGTGGTCAAGGTGGTACATCAAAAGGAATTATTCATTTAAAAGCTGGTGAAACACTTTATATTGAAGTTGGTAACAAACCTTATGGCTATAATGGTTCATATAACGGAAGTGATTCTGGCTGGACAGGAATAGCCGCAGATGGCACTTACGTTGGGGGGTCTTTGGCAGCCGGTGGTGGAGCTACCGACATCAGAAGAGGCGGCAAAGGAATAGACAAACGTGTTATTGTTGCTGGAGGAGGCGGCGGCGCCACATACTATAATGGCAAAGCTGTAAATGGTGCAGCTGGTGGTGGAGCTGAAACTGGAACCGTAGCTTATATCACTGCATTACCTTATAATTATGCAAACATATATACAACTGTTAACAAAGGCGCTAATCAAACAGGACATTTTAATTTCACACGATATGAACAATTTAGTTCAAATATGGGTGGAGGCTGTTTAAGTAATCCTTATTCAGGTAGCCCTTATGGCTTTATTTGTTATTTAAAAGCTGACGCTCAGAATAAAGGATTTTATGGTGGCGGCGGTGGCTACTGGGGGGCTGCTTTTATGCATGGTAACTGCGTAATGGCAGGTGGTCTTGGTGGTTCCGGCTACATTGGTGGTGTAACAGACGGTTCAATGACAAATGGTGGAAACCATGGCAATGGCTGGGCAAAGATTTCCTACAATGCAAAAGAGATTATGTCACAGGGTATAGTTGAAAACTATTTCAGTTACACTGGTTCTGTTCAGACATTCACAGCTCCTGTAGACGGTGAATATACTCTTGAAGTTGGTGGTGCTCAAGGAGGCGGCGAAAGTGATCTCGAAGGTGGAAAAGGCGGTAAATCAACTGGAAAAGTTACATTAAAAAAAGGAGAAACCATTTACCTTTATGTTGGACAAAGTGGCAGCAATAACTATGGTACAGCTTCAGGAACCTATAATGGTGGTGGTGCAGCTGGAGGTGTTTTTGGCACGGCTGGAGGCGGTGCTACTCACATCGCAAAAACACAACGAGGAGAACTTAAAAATTATGCTGACCATAAAGAAGATGTATTAATTGTTGCTGGTGGTGGAGGAGGCGCATCAGCTGATTACAATAAAAATAAATCCACAGGTGGTTATGGTGGAGGTACAACAGGTTCACAAGGCGATCAGTTTCCTTCGGGAGCAGCATACTATATGGATGTTCGGGCTGGAGGAGGAAGTCAGACAAGTGGTGGTTGTGCAGGTAAAACGCACGCAATCGTTAATATTACTGAAGGCTCAAGCGGAAATCATCATTATGATTGGACTATGTCAGGAAATAAAGGCTTATTTGGACAGGGTGGTTCAGGAAAGAAATATAATGGTTATAATACATCGTATTCAGGTTACACAGATAACTATGGCGCTGGCGGCGGTGGCGGTTGGTACGGCGGCGGTTCTACTGTTGAAAATGGCGGAGCTGGTGGCGGTTCCGGCTACACTGGCGGTGTAACAGACGGTTCAATGCAGACCGGTGTCAATGAAGGAAATGGATATGCAAAAATTACTTATATTGATACAGATATTAGCGACTCATCTGCATGCAGTATCAGAATACCGAAAAAGAGCGGTTATACCTTTGATGGTTACTGGACTGAAAAAAATCAAGCAGGCGAAGAAGTTGTTGATGCTACTGGTGCAGTATGTTCAAGCGTAACAAGATTCAATGATGATAATACTGATTCAAATCACCAGACAACTGTATATGCTCACTGGACAGATAATGAGTATTCTGTTATTTATAAATCGAATTACACAAATCCTAAGACTGGAAAAATGATTGAATCTCCTGATTATCAATATCGTGATTATGTAAGATATAATCGACCATATCGAGTAAAAGATAATATGTTTAATGTTCCTTCAGGATATAAATTCAAAGAATGGAACACTAAGCAGGACGGTACAGGAAAAAAGTGGAAAGTTTATAAAACATATGAAGATGAAATACTGTATAATAATGCCTACAGCACAACTCTTTACGCTATATGGGAACCGGATAATAATCACTATACTGTAAACCGTTACATTGAAAAGCTTGATAGTGATTATGAAAAGCCAGAAGATAGATACGAAAAGTATGATTCAAAAGTTATAAGTGAAAATGTAAAGACTGGTTCAGAAATAAAAGTTACAGCAGAAGATATTGAAGGTTTTACATTTGACAAAACCCAGACAAAAAGTGATGACATTATTGGAACAGATAATAATGGTTATTCAACTATAAGAGTAAAAGCGGATGGTTCTACTTGCATAAATTACTATTATACAAGAAATGCCTACAAACTGACTCTTAGAAAAGGCAATGGTATAACAAAGGTATATGGTGCCGGTGAAGAAGAAAGCGCAATGATTAAATATCAGGATGATGTTGTTATTGATGCTGACCTTGATGTCGATAATGGATATTCTTGGAGTAACTGGACAAATACATCAGATAATGCAGTTATATCGAAGGAACAGTCATATAGCTTTAAAATGCCAGCAAAAAATCTTGATTATACTGCAAATGCAAATCAGGACCAGAAATTTACATTGACTGTCATTCCTCTTGCAAAAAATGATTCAAGTGAGACATCACAAACTGTAACATGGTATGATCCTGTAAGCCAAACTGTTAAGACATTTAATAAGGGAGCAAAAATTACATTTACTCTTAATTATAATAATACATTGGCAATAGCAAATCCTGACAGAACAAGTTTCAATTATGAGGGATGGAAAATATATGAATCTGATACATATGATGCGGAAACAAATACAGGTACAGAAATTGTTCCCGGCAAAGGAAATTCATATGTTGATAGTAACGGAATATTCCATATGGGAAATAAAAATACAACCATTGTTGCCCAGTGGAACGTAATATCTGCCAAGTATCAGGTAAATTACTGGTTTCAGAAAGCTAATGGAAATCCTGACGGCAAGCTTGCAGATAATTACAACAAAGATATTGCATGGAGTTATACAGCTTATGCTGATGTAGACAGTAAAATATCTCCAAAAGTATACACTTTAATGGACTGCGCAAAGGAGACATCAAATACTGCTGAAGAAAAAACAGTAAATGATCTTAAGGAAAAACTGTATGGATTCTATGCACCAGATATGGAAACTGAAACAGTTAAAGCAGATGGAACAACAGTAATTAACTATAAATATACAAGATCAAAGATAGATCTTAAGTATAATGCCGGTTCTGATCCAAATGGAAACAAAGCTTCTGTTAAAGCATCTGGTTACAAGACTGATGCAAATGGAAATATCCAGAAATCAAACGGAACTGACGTAACAACTACTCTGACATATGGCGCAACAAACTTAAAGACAGCAGATGCTAATACATTTAATCTTTCTCTTACAGGATATTCTCTTGACAAGAGACAGACATGGGTAAACAAAATCCTTGGCTTGTATTTAAGTGGTAATCAGAAGATGATGCCATCAGAGATTATGGCAGTGCAGAGTGTAATTGACAAGAAATTTGAGTCAGAGGCTACAAGATATATAAATACACTTGATTCAAAGATAATAGCAGACAAAAATTGGACAAAATCTTACTGGAATGGCTTAAATTATGCAGAAAGAAATCGTTGCAGAGAAGAATATATGACAAATACTGCAAATAATAAGCTGGCAGCACAAACCATGAACAGTGAACTCCAGAACATGATTAAAAACAGCCCTGTATTACTTAGTGCTAACTGGGAAGCTAACAGTTATGATGTAACACTTAATTATAACGGAGCTACAACAAAGCCGACAAGCGGAAGTCCTATGGGGGCTGCTTCAACAATTGCAGCAGATGGAAATTCTGCAACATGGAATTCTTATGTACAGTATGATCATGTTATACCAAAAGTATTTGGCAGCGATAAGATTGCAAAGACCGGTTATACATTTACTGGATGGAAGAATGGTGATGTATTGTGGAATGCAGACGGTGCAGTTGTTAAGGGAAGAAAGCTTAACAATAGTACATGGTCAGATGCGCAGGGCCTGTATAAATACACCGGAAACACTACTGTAACAGCACAATGGAGTGAAAATTCATACAACATTGAATTTAAAGCCAATAAGCCATCAAAAGCAAGTAATAACGTATCTGGTGATTTAAGCACAATAACAAACGTTAAATATACTCAGTCGGTTACTCTTAAGTGTGCACCTTCACTCACAGGCTGGACATTTAAGGGCTGGAATACACAGGCTGATGGCAAAGGAACATCATACAGTGCAGGCCAGTCAGTATCAAAACTTTCTGCTACAAACGGTGCAACTGTAACACTGTATGCACAGTGGGAAGCAACAACTTACACAATTACATTTAACAGCAATAAACCTTCAAAAGCCGTTACTCAAATGACAGGAACCATGGAAGTTCAGACTCTTACTTATGATAAATGGGAAAATCTGCATGAAAACAAGTATAAGCTTGAAGGATGGACTTTTGACAAGTGGAACTTAAAGGCTGATGGCAGTTCCGAAACATCATATAAGAATAAGGAACGCGTCCGCAACATCTGTGATGGAAAAGACACAACGCTTTATGCCCAGTGGAAAGATACAACTCCACCTGATTCGAGCAAGACTTATCTAAGAGCTACAAAGAGCGGAAATGTTAATGATCCTGATTATGCAAGAGCACTTGCTGTTGTAACAAAAGGCTCAAAGGATGTAACAACAAGCACATCTGTCACAAGAACTCTTGATGGTCTTGGAAACAGCACATGGACTACAAGCTGGATCAACAGTGATGTATCGCTTGATCTTTATTCATATGATAATGGTACTGGTATAAAGCTGCTTACAACATACAGTGGAAACAGCGAGTGGAATAAAACAAAATTCACACCTTCAGATAGTACAAAGCAGGTTAAATCGTCTAAGTATGATACAAGTGAAGGAATTGAAGTATTTCACGGAATTGCAACTGATGATTCAAACAACTCTACAGCAACCAGAAATCTTACTGTAAAGATTGATAAAACAGCACCAACCGGAAGCTTTATGGTAAAGACTGGCACACTTAAAAATCCTTTAACTGGAACCACGAGTATGATTTATGACAGTAATGGAATGGTGACAGGAGTTAATCCGGAAGGAATGAGAACAGAAATTACAGCAACAATTTCTGATAATGGAAATGAGAATTCTGTTTCAGGAGTTAAGCATGTCTGGGCGGTTGTGACTGACATGGAAAATGCAAATATTTCCAAATCTTATAAGTGCAATCGCATATCCGGTGACAAATATAATGGCATATACATCGCAGTGGATGAAAACGGAAACAAACCAAATCTTTACGAAGATTTTAGTACAAGCAGAAAACTTAAGATTAAAGTATATGCCTGCGATGAAGCTGGCAACATAAGTGTCTATAAGGACAAAGACCCAAGCAATGATCCAAACAAACCAACGTCAGTAACTCCACCTTCATCTGATCCGGAGAACAATATTGTTACAAACATCAGTATGTGGAGTCAGATTATAAGAGATGACAAGGAAGTACCAGATACATCATACGCTATTGGCAAGGATGGAAAAGATAAAGATGGTCATTCAGCAGAAGGACCTGCATTCTTACTTAATCAGTCTGGTAAAGTTCATATTGTAACATATGGATATGTAGAAGCCGTTGATGTAAACTTCCCACCTGCACTTCAGGCAGCAGCACAGACTGATGTTGCAAAGGGACAGACTGTAAAGAATCTTGGCACCATTGCAAATGTGAATGGTGCTTATGTAGACAACAGACTTGCATTAAACGGAGACTGTGCAAGAATAACAGATTATCCGTTTATTGTTCCGCTTTATCTAGATGATACAAGTGTTAAGGCGTATGAAACAAACGGTGACAAATGGCTAGATGGAATAACAAATGGAATAAAAATTCCAGCTTATATACCAACGGCAAACACCTATATGCCGAAAAAGGCTGATGGAACTTATGACATTAAAACTGTTGATACAGTTGAAATTCCATATAAGGGAAGCAGAACAGTATCAGGAGCAACAGTTCCTATAGAGCCTTACAATAAGAACGAATGTGATCTGAGAACAACAGCATCATTCTATTGCGCAAAGGATTATGCAAGCAAACAGATAATATCAATTACCGATAAGCTTCATACTCATCTGGTAAATTAATTGATTTTGACACAATATAAAAAGAACATGGCAGAAATGCTGTGTTCTTTTTATTTGTGTATATATAATTATACACATAATTATACATATATTTATACACATAAATATATTATAAAATTTTTCACATTAGTCCTATACTCCTAGGTGGAAAAATGTTATACTAATGTCATATATATAAATATCATTATCTTTGGACAAATTAAAATAAAGGAATACTATATATATGTAAGAACTAATAATAAGCACAATATATAGTTAGATAAAAGGAGTACTGTACTTTAGTGCGACTACGAAGTAAAGGAGTATAAACAATGAAGAAGCAAACAGCAGCTGCATTCATAGCAGCAATGACTATAGCGACACTTACAGCCTGCGGCGGACCTAAGCAGCTTTCAAAGTCTGTAACAGTGGAGCTTGGAAACGAAAAAGGAATCAAGGTAACAGATATACTGGATATTTCAAAGGATGAGGCCAAGTCTGCAAAGATTGATGCAAAGAAAGTTAATTTCAACAAGGAAGGCAAATATGAAGCCACTATTACCTATGACAAGAAAGAGTATAAGGTGACAGTAAAGATAAAAGATACCGTGGCACCGGAAGCAACAGCAAAAGATTCGATAGTAGTGCAGACAGGCAATCCTGTAAGAGTAACTGACTGTATATCTGAAATCAAGGAAGCATCAGGTGTGGCTGATGCCAAATTCAAGACAAAGCCTGATACAGCAGCACAGGCGGCATCAACAGAGACATCAACAGAGGTAACTGCATCGGACGATTCAGGTACTGAAAGTGCTGCAAGCACAGAAAAGGATGCAAGTTCGGCAGTATATGCTATTGGAGACGTGTCTCTTTCAAACAATGATGAGATTACATATGTAGAAGCAGGAGACTATAACAACAGTATTGTTGTAACAGACAATGCGGGCAACGAGTCAGAAGTGCCTGTCAAGATTTCTGTGATTGCACCTCCAACTATTAATGGAGTTACAGATAAGACTATTACTGCTGGCGAGTCAATTGACTACATGGCAGGTGTTACAGCAACAGACGGCAAAGGCGCTGATATAACAAGCTCAGTTACTGTTGACAGCTCTGCTGTAAAAACTGACACTGCTGGAAGCTATCAGACTACATACAAGGTTACTGACCAGTATGGGCTTACAAGTAGTGCAACAAGTAACGTAACGGTTAATAATAAACTTCAGGAAGAGTCTAATCAGGTAGCTGCTGACAATGGTGGAAGCGGTTCAAGCAACAGTTCATCAGGCAAGAAGAACCATAAGAAGAATAATTCAGGCAGCCAGTCGTCTGGCAGCAGCAATAAGAGCAACGGCTCATCAAACAGTGGTCAGCAAGCTTCTAACAATAATAATGGTGGCGGAAGTTCATCAGGCGGAAGCAGCGCTGCAGAAACACCTAAACAGGATGAAGGTGATTATGTAACAAGTGCCAGTGGAACCAAGTTAAAAGTTGACAAGTCTAAGTGGAAGTATGACACAAGTGAAGCTGGAAGACTGGGACCAAAGGGATTTTGGGCAAATGGAGATATAATTACAATGTCAGATCATGAAGCTGTTGGTAATGGAGATAATAAGGATGGTGCTAAGTACTTTTTAGCAGCAGGTCTCATACCTCAGGATTTTTATGATGGCCTTTACGGTGACTGATAATAAAGGATTATTTTACAGAGAACTTACAGGAACGTAGGTTCTCTTTTTTTATCCGTAATTTTGCAAAATCCAGCTATATTGAAATAAATTTATAAGGAGGCTGATTCATAAATGCACGGCAAAATCAAGAATATTTTAAAGAAAACCGCATTATTGCTGACATTGGGGTTCACCTGTGTTACAGCGATGTCGATTAACAAACCACAGGAAGTGCAGGCAGCCAGTCATATTTATAAGAATAAGACATTTTATGTGTATGCAGAACATGCGGTAACAATTCAGTCATGGTTCAGTGATGATAAAATAAATGGAAGCAAGGAATTCAACTGGAATGATAGAGGGTTAGGATCCATCAATGTTTATTCCGAAGGTGATGGGTATGCATATGATGGAAAGAATTGTTATCGTTATAGAGTTGAAATGAAAAATGTTGATGTAAAAAACAAAACACCATATATTAAAATATTAGCAGCAAAAAATAAAAAGGATGGCTATTATCCTGTCAGTACACGTATTACTAAATGGAATAATGACAACGGCTGTAACGTAAAAGCAAACGAATATAAACAGCTCGAAGAAACACTGGATGCGTCAAACCAGCTTTTTGCTTACATTGGTTATTCTTTCACTGGTACTGAAATGGCAGTAAGATTTGACCAGTATAAATTTAATGTAGCTTATGACTTAAATGGCGGACAGGGAAACAATTCAACGCAGGAAAGCAAGTTTAATCGTGATAAGATAGGCGTAACTCTGCATGGAGCACCAAGCAGAACAGGTTATCAGTTTACAAAATGGAGATGTAACAGAACCGAAGACGATGGAGAATACAGTGCCGGAAGCAATTATTATCCAAAAGACTGGAAAGATGGTCATCTGCTTAATTCGATCATCATGACAGCACAGTGGGAAGCAAATAAGTATTATGTTACATACAAGCCTAATAAACCGGGCAATGCATCGCATGACGTAACAGGAACAATGCCAGCAAGGACAGAGTTTAGATATGACACTGGAAAAGAACTTGACAACAATCAGTATAATCTTACAGGCTGGACATTCACAGGCTGGAATACAAAAGCTGATGGCAGTGGAGATTCATATACTAACAGCCAGACCATTACAAATCTCACGTCAACAAATGGTGCAACAATAACACTTTATGCACAGTGGGAAGCCAACAAATACAGGATTAATCTTGAAAAGATGGCCGGTGAAAATGGAACAGACTTCTTTTATGAGAAATATGACACAGGATTTTACAGTGATGAAAACTGTAAGAACAAGATCAAAGACAAGAAAATTAAGGTACCATCAAGAGTTAACTACAAGTTCAATGGCTATTTCACAGAGAAAAACAATGCAGGAACAGCCGTTATTGACACAGATGGAAATATAAAATGTTCTGATAATTTTTTCCCTGACAAAATTGATATTAATGACGGTAAACCTCATTACGAAGATACCACCAGTACAGTATATGCATCATGGATTCCTGCTACGTATAAAATAACTCTGGATGACAATGGTGGCTGGGGAGGTTCAGGTGCTATTTATGAGTGGTTTAATACCGGATATTATGCAGACAAGAATCACAATCAGGGTATATTCTCAGTAAAAATACCTGAAAGAACAGGATATAAATTCTGCGGATATTGGACAAGGAAGAACAATTCACTGAATACAGATGAACCTATGCTTGAAAACACATATAAATGGCTTGTTGATGGAACCGTAAAAATTGGTGACAATGGAAGCCTTAGCAATTTAAGCAGTACAGATTTTTCAAAGAATACCACTCTTTATGCTTTATGGGTACCAAAGGAATTTACTATTACATTAAGCTCAGAGGATGCTGATATATCACATGGAACACCAAAGTACACAGAAGTGTATGGTTATTATAATTATGCCAATGTTCCAAAGGTATCCACTAACGGAGCTACAAAAGAAGATACACCTTCATCAAAGTTTACAGGAGGCTGGGAAACATTTACAGCTCCATATACCGGAGAATATACATTTACTGACGGCAATGGAAATTCCAAAAAGGTTACACTTAAACAGGGTGAAACCATTAAGATATACAACAGCACAAACTAAAAAAAAAGGAGAAAACAAATGTCAAATTTAAAGGAAAAAGCAAAACTTAACAGAAAAAAGCTTTTATCAGCAGCTGTTATTGCAGTGTGCGGTATTGCTGGATTAGGTTATGCATGCATGACTAATTCTCCAAAAGAAAGTATTACGGTTGCAGACAAAGGCAAATACATATTGTCAGACACAAGTTCCAGAGAAATTACAAATGAAATGTATGATTTTGACAAAGTATCATCTCATAAGATTATACAGTCAGCAGTTTCTCTGGAAGAGTCAGACAGCATCAAATCACTTGGAAACAATATGTATATGGTTCCAAACAATTATACTGACGAAAATATTACAGAAACTTACAGTGATGACGTCATTACTGTAAGCGGAAATGCTGCAGATACTGAAATTAAAGACGAGTATGACAGTCAGGAGTCTGCTTTGAAGAAATATCTTGATGGAGAAAATACTACAGGCAATGATTTACGCGTAGCTGTGATTGACTCGGGTATTTCAGGATATGGCACTGACAACAGAATCTTGAAGGGCGCTAATTTCTCAGCAACAGGTGGTGATGATTTTTCGGATGATAATGGACATGGTAATGCCATGGCTGGTATTATTTCAGAGATGACTGCTGACAATGTAGATTTGATGCCGGTCAAAGTTATTGACTCATCAGGCCGTGGAACGGTTACTTCCTTATATAAAGGAATAGAATATGCCGTGGAGCAGGATGTTGATGTAATCAATCTTTCTGTCGCTACAGCATCAAGTGACAGTGGACTTATAAAAAAGGCAGTTAAGGATGCAGTGGATGCAGGAATAATAGTTGTTGCTGCCGCCGGTAACTATGGAACAAACACAGATTATTATTCACCTGCAAATATTAGTGAAGTTATTACTGTTTCATCAGTTGATAATGACCTCAATCCATCAGAGTTTACAAACTATGGAAGCTGTATTGACTATGCTGCAATTGGCGAGACCGAAACGGCATCAGGCACATCAATATCAGCAGCAAAGGTTACAGGTATTGTTTCTTTATTAAAAGGTGTTGACAAAACATATTCAACAAATGATATTGAAACAATTCTTGATAAATATGCTGTTAATACAGGTAAGAATAGCCAGTATACAGGAAGAGGAATACTTGCACTTGAAAATGTAAATACCAATAAGGTTGAAGAAAAGAAAATAGAAGACAAAAAGGAGCAGTACGAACCTTTAATTGAAAAAATTAAAAGAGAAACAAAAAAGAAATATAAGAACTGGAATGAATTGTCAGCAGATGATTTGAATGAACTTATCAAGAATGACACTGAAGACCATATAGCTTATTTCTGGCAGGGACTTAATGATGCTGAAAAAGTAGACGTACTAAAAAAGAGCCATTACCTCAATCAGGATATAAGCGTTTTTGATAGCGAAACCAATGAGTCAGCAGAAATGTCATATGCAAAACATCTTGAAAATGATTTTAATTTTAAAGATGAAGTATATACATCTAATTGGCGAGATTTTAAATTATGGGATAGTAATTCTGGATTTTATTATTTAAGATATACAGGAGACGCAACAGGTTATTATCGAGTAAGTATTACAATTGACAGCAATAGTGCACATACAGGTAGATATCATTTATCAGTTGCTTTTCATTCAGGAACTGATATATACAATTCTTTTAAAATAAATAATCCTGAAGGCACTACAGAAGGAGACAATTATTATATCGGAGCAACAACATTTACTATGACATTAGCGAAGAAAGGATATTCTGCCATAACAGCTACAGCAATGGGACCAATAGATCTTCCATATGCCGGATTTACAAGTTCTACTAAACCTAATTGGTATGCGCCAATGTATAATAATCCAGACTGTCAAAAAGTTGGATGGTATAGCGCAGGAGATCATGCTACATGGACATTTGAAAACAATGAAAAACATATCTGGAGTCTAACATGTAATCCAAATGGAGGAACACTTGTTGGAGGCAATTTTAGTACTAATGCTGGAACGTCAAATAGTCATACAGTTAAAGTTACTGCACAACAAACATATTATTATGCGCTGGGTACTGCTAAAAAAGATGGGTATACATTTTTAGGATGGTATACAGATCCTGAAGGAGGAACTCAAGTTTATAATTCAAATGGTTATTTTGTGGTTGGTGATTATTGGAATTTTAAAAACCAGTGGCAATATGCAGGAAACCTTACAATTTATGCCCATTGGAAACTTGCAAACAGGGATGTTACCATCAATCCTAATGGCGGCGTAATCCTTGGACTGCATGATGATATGACGGAGAAATTAAGCTGTCAGATAGGAAGTAATGTAGACGTTTCAAAAACATTCTTACAAGATAAGAATTTTACTATGGAACGTCCGGGATATACCTTTAAAGGCTGGAGTACTGATGCTAACGCTTCAAGCGGTGACACGACATATAAAGTACCTAATGATGATTCTATATTATACGCCATATGGGAACTAAAATCAGGTGAGCAACCGCAGTTCATTAATATGAAGAGCGGTGCAATAAAGGTTTCATATGCTGATTATGATATGAGTGTAGAAAAAATTACAGCAATAGATAAACCGGCCAAGACAGATAATATATTTGACAGATATGATGATGCCAGCAATTATAAGTACATCAGCTCAAATGGAGTATTGCCGGGAAGTAATACATTTAGTCAAGATACTACACTTTTTGCCAAGTTTACAAATTCACCAGTTCCGGCATCACAGGTATCGCTGACATATATTGGCGCAAATGGAGCAATTAAAACAGAAACATATGATAAAAACACTGAAGTTACTGTTAATCCGCCAGATGGTCTTGATATGAATCAGACAGGACGGAATTTTAGCAAGTGGTATGAAACCGTCGGCACTGATGTAAGTAAAACATATAATAATGGTGATAAGTTTACCATTACAGCAGACACTGTACTTGAGGCCAGATGGACAGCCGCAGATTGTAATATAGCACTTAAATATTTTATCAGAGATATTCAATCAGATAATTATACACATATTGCATCAAAAGATAAGACTATTGCCAAAACATACGGTACAAAAGTAAGTTCATTTATAAATGATTATATTGATAACATTGAAGGATGTCATTATGTACAATATGAAGCTGATAGTCAGGCAGTTGTTAATAATATGACAATTAATCTGTATTATGACAGAAATTCATATGTGCTTCATCTGACGGCAGACGAAGGAATTGATCCAAAAAGTCTTGGTATTTCCAAAGAGGATGCTGAAACAAAGAAAAGTATAGATTTTAACTATGAATATGGTGCAGATGTAACAACGTCTGCAGAAGAAGAAATAGGCTATAGATGGCGTGGATGGACCACATCGCAGGATGCAGCCAGTTTAGAAAAAGAACTTGGTATTGATTTATCTAAAATGAAACTTAAGCTTAATATGCCAGCTCACGATGTTTATCTTACCGCTACAGCTCAAAAAGGCAATTATAAGCTTACAGTTATTCCGCGTGAAAAGAGTGATACTGAAAATATTAGAACAAGCACCGTTTATTGGAATGATTCTGATAAAGAAGAAACTGAAAAGGGCAGTGCTTTTAAACAAGGCGCAAGTAAAGAGATTTATCTTGATTTCAAAGAAAATCGAATTATAAATACACCCGTAAGAAATGGTTATGATTTTGCATACTGGGAGATAACTGATTCAGAAGGAAACATTCAGACTGGCGATACAGCTGCAGTTATGAATAGTAAAATATTTACAATGGGTGCCAAAGATACTGTTATTACTGCACATTGGACTCCTAGAAATGATACAGCATACAAAGTATATCATTGGGTACAGAAACCAACAGGAAATCCAGACATTCTTGATTCAAATAATTATGAATTGAGAAAAGAATGGTCAAATACTTATTATGGAACGTCTGATACATTTGTAACACCTGATGTTTATACAGAAGACGGATTGAAAACTCCAGTTTCGCAAACAAAAAATATTAATGCGAATGGAACAACAAGATTTGATTTTTACTATACAAGATATGGACTTACTATTAATTATAATGCAGGTGTAAGTGATACCGGCAAAAAAGCAGGATTTAAGAATATTCCTCAAAAAGGTACAGATGGAATGTATTATAAGACTGACGAAAACGGTCTTATTTTAACAAGTAGTTCTGCAAATGGAAATTTTGTACCGTTACAGACAACTCTTGTGTATGGTAATGATGTAATGAATGTTAAATCTGCCGATAAGATGAAACTTTATCTCAGAGGCTATGAACTTTCAGATATTGAGTCATGGATTAATGATTATTACCAGATTTATATCTCAAGCAAGCCTAATGGAAATTCAGGTCAGATAGAAAAAATCAAGAAATTAATTGCCAACGGAAATATGCAGATCACTGTTACTGCAAACTGGAATCCAAAAACATATCATATCAATATTGATCCTAGACGTCTTAACCCAAATAGTACAGAGAATGCACTATCAAGAGATACAACAGAGGATAATTTAAACAGCGATGGAACAATTTTGATTCACGAAGTTTATGACCACGGTTTTTATTCAGGAAAAGGCCAGTGTCTCGACAGCGAGCTTATAACAAACCTTCCTGCTATTGCAAAAAGAGAAGGATTTGATCTTGAGGGTTATTTTAACATCAAAAAGCCTGAAACTGATAATTCTGAAGCAGATAACAATAGTGTAAAAAATCGTAAAGAAATTATTACTAACAAAGGAGAAATTCTTATTAGTAACGATTATTATGCAGATGACAACACAAATTCAGAAGATGACAGTGTTACAATTTATGCACATTGGCTAGACAACAGTGGACCAAGTACTGATGATAAAGATACTTATCTTCAGGCAAGGACAGATGAAACAATTAACAATAAAGTATATGCAACTGCTACTGTAAATCATGAAGGTGTAACTCGAAATAACAATGCAAATGTATTGTTTGGCACAGCTCTTACAACTGATATTTGGTCTACACAATGGATAAACAAAAATCTTATGATAGATTTTCATTCAATGGATACAGGTTCTGGTATCAGAAGACTGTTAACAAAGAATAATACAGATCTTGAAGAACTTAGTAATATAAGCAAATTTAAGGATTGGAACGATTCAACGTTTAAGCCTACTGTCAGTAGAAAAGATGTTTCATCTTATATTACTAATAAGAATGATAAGATTGATAGAACAGAGGGTTCTGAAACATACTACGGTATTGCAACAGACAGATCTTCAAATCTTACAGAAACTAAAATTCTTACGACAAAAATAGATAAAACCGCACCTGATGGAAACTATACTATTAAAACCGGTACTCTTATCAATGCTCTTAATAGCAATTATTGTGCAGGAAGCGGCACCAGCCTTCAGATTGATGAAACAGCTGGAACCATGTCAGTTAATGATGATGGAATGAGAACTGAATTAAAAGTAACTGTTACTGATAAAAATGGAGACGGAAACACAACGACAGATGTGTCAGGTGTTAAATATGTATGGATGAATGTTTATGATTCATCAAAGTCAGAAGATACTGGCATTACATATATCTGTCACAAAGTATCAGGTAACAAGTACGACGGTGTATATATAGCAACAGAACTTAGAGCATCTGATATGCAGACTCTGCGTGATTCAAATGTAGAATTTGATAAGAATGTGGATAAGCTGCCAAACCTTTATAAGGATTTTAAGGATGCATCAAAGATTACTGCAAAAATATATGTTTGTGATGAGGCTGGAAATGTAAGAAATATTACAGGAAAAGTCACAAATCCTAAAGCACCTGAGCCGGGAAACAAAGGCACATGGGAGAAAAAACCAGATCCACAACCAGAAACAAATCCACAGCCAGACCCAAATCCTGATAACAATAAGGAAATTATTGAATCAAGAAACATAAGTATCTACAGCCGTATTGAAAGAAATGATAAAAATTCTCCAGTAAATAAAGCAGGCGTAGTCTATCCGACAGTATCATCTGATGAATATGGTCCTAAATTCTTGCTTGGACAGTCTGGAAAAGTGCGCATAATAACATATGGTTATGTAAGCACAGTTGATGTGGAATTCCCTAAAGCATTGCAGGAAGCATCTCTTCTGGATGTTGCAAGAAGCCAGTCACTCAAGCTTATGGGAACAGTAAATAAGCTTACAGGAACAAATTCTGGAAAAGCTGTTAGTCCTGTAATAAACCTTGACAATATATATACAGTAAATGATTGTACAAGAACTTATGATTATGATTTTACAGTTCCATTATATCTTGGTGATTCAAGCATTAGTTTTCTCAATCATGATATAGGCTGGACTACTGAAAATCTTGTATATAAGAAAACCAAGATTAATACAGTCGAAACAGCGCATAAGAATAATGAAAATGATATATCAGAATCAGCATTTAATTGCGGAACTGATAAAAAGAAGCCTAATGATCCGAACGATGATGACATAACCAAAATTACTGACAGACTTCGTACACATTTGATACATTAACAGACAAAGAACACAGTAATATGCTGTGTTCTTTTTTATTATCATTTATAAGAAAAATCCATATATATAGTATATTTAAGAAAGGAAGGATGTTTACTTGAAGAAACAGAAGGATTACGTAATCGTTAAGAATGGACAGTATTTATGTTATTCGACAAAAACACATAGAGTCTATTTTGGAAGCAGTAAAAAAGATATTATGCTGTTTCAGAATGAAAGACAGGCAGACAATATTGCATATGATTACAGAGCAAAGAAAACAGAATATGTAAAAGGAGGAAAAGAATGTTAAGTATTGAACACATTATGACTTCAATGATGAATGGTCATACTACAGACGAAAAAGAGTATATTGCAGCAGTAATATTTCCTGATGCTATAAGAACATATATAAAAGACAGGGAATTAAGTCATTTTGAGGAAAATCCGAAAAACGGGCAGGTCTCATATATAGAATTTCCAAATCATATGGACATATCAGCTGATGAAACAAAAGCGTGGATGGGAGATCGCTCAAGACTTGCTGATGATATTGAGAAGGGGCCTCTTGGTCAAAAAACTCATATCGAAACTTACAGAGAGCACAATCAGACGCTTAAAGCAGATAACCCTATTATGTATATAGGCATTGATGATCACCTGAAGCAGGACGTTGTTTATGATAAGTATGTAAGAGATAAAATAGGTCCTGACAGAGCAGCAATATTCAAGGATGAAGATCATGCTATATATGTGGCTGCTGCAAAGATATATAAAGAACAGGGTATACTGTGCAATAGACAGTGGCTCGAGGAAAATATTAAGCCAATTCTTGAAGAAAAGATGCCGGATCTTGCGGAAAACACATTTAAGTATATGCATTTCTCAGATCCACAGTATGAAAAATGGGTTGAAAATGCTGATTTTACACACTTAAATAAAGGACCGTTCCCGCTTAAAGATTATGAGAAGCTTTATGAGGATGTAAATATGTTCATGCAGCATGGAATTGATCCGACAAAAGAGCTTAACAATGTAAAAGAAATGTCATCAGATGTATATATGATTAATGCATCAGAAACAGAAATTAAGCCATTTGCATTTGAAAATAGTGACATGAAAGGTTTATATATTCCAGATAATGTTGAAAGCATTGGCGCTGGTGCATTTGATGGATGTACTGAAATGGAAGCAGTAAGTGCTATGAGCGAACTGCTTGAGAAAACAGGATTTGAAATTTTTGATGATACGAACATCAATCAGAAAACACTTGCCGACTCAATTGCCGAGATTAAAGAAGAACAGGACATTGCTGATGAAGACAACAGCACAGAGGATATTGAAGAACTGTAGAAAAATAAACATGCTGTGGGGGATAAAATGTTTTTATAGTATATTTATCCGGAAGTATTTTCTTAAAAATTATATGAAACCCTCCTTTATTGTATAACAAATTATTTTTATACAATAAAGGAGGATGATTTTTATGAACACTAACAATGAAAAACCTACAGAAAAAGCCTTTACAAACAATAAAGATATTGATATTATGAAACAGAGAGCAGAACGAACTGAATTAATAGAACCCGCAATGCTTTTAGTTGTATTAATAATAGGATTTCTTATTATTGTTTGCCATCAATTCAATGTTGTTACAAGTTTGATATATATTGCTCCATGCGTAGTATCATCAGTAGCAAGAACACTTGAATCGGATAGCAAAAATCCAACGTTTATAATTCATTTAGCTGCAATGATAGCTGCAGTATTATGTTTAGAAACAATACTTGTGAGCGAATATATTAAAGAATATGTTAATGTAAAATATATTAACTATTTCTTAATCGTGTACCCAATATATGAAACTACATATATATGCGTACAAAAGATTAACACTGATACAAGGAGGTAATTATTATGGGATTAATTGCATTAGGTGTTGTAACTATTGGTATTGTGTTTGGCATTATTGTGGGAAATATTGTAGGTAAAAAGACTATTGACTACAACAATAAACAGAAAACAGTCCAGTAGACAAAGTTAAAGAGACTACATTAATGTGGTCTCTTTTTTTTGTACAAATATGGACAAACTTATAAAAATTCAATCATCTGCAATTATTTTCAGCAGGCAAAAAACTGCGCTGGAAAGTAAAATAGCAGATTTAAAGGCTGACAATGATGCCAGATACAAAGAACTTACAAGTGGGATTAATCTGGATGAGATTAAACAGAGAGCACAGAAACTGGGAATGAAACCTGCGAACGAAAATCAGATTGTATATTATGAAATTGAACATAGAAATAATATGGACCAGTATGAAAATGCGGAATGATTTTCTTCTGCACAATCAAAATCCACCTTTATGGTATATCAGAATCATGCATAAAGGAGGAATTGAGTATGAACGAAGCACAGACTATTTGGACCAAAAGGAAGCTTCTTGAGATGGATGTTTACATTGAAAACAAAGGACTTCTAAAAATGACAGATGAGGACTGGCAGAATGTCGTTGCTATGGGTGACAAAATAGTTGCCGATAGTAAAGATAACGAGGCAGTCAGAAACGCTGTTCTTAATAATCTTGAAATGTGGGAGATTGCATGGAAAGAAGAGATTTCTAATTTTAAAAAAAGAATTGTGGCCTAAACAAAAAGAGAAACTGTATTTTTGTACAGTTTCTTTTTTTATAAAAATCAATATCAAAATTTCACAAAAATAAGTTACTCTTTTGGACAAAATTAACATTTTAAATATTATAAAAGTAAATAGCGTATCAAATCTATTTTGATACATTACGAAGGAGATATTTATTATGGCAACAATAGATGAGCTTATGGCATTAAACACAAATATAGATGAAAAAGACGTAAATAAAGCAGTTGATGAATTTATAAAAGAAGCAGATGTAAATGACGTTATTGATTCAAGAATTAATGATCCGTTATCCATGTACATGTATGAAATGTCAAAGTGGCAGCCTTTTACAGAAGAGGAAGAGAAACAAGTCTTTAAAGAATTAAGCGAAACAGAATCAGAAGACAAAAAGAAGCAGCTTAAAGATGAAATATTTAGCAGAAATATTCGTCTCGTAGTTTATGTAGCAAAAAGATATTATAAAAATTTGAAGCATATGGAGCCAATAGATCTTATTGATGAGGCATCATTAGGTCTGCTCAAGGCAATTGACAGATATGATTACACTACGGGATATAAATTTTCCACATATGCATACTGGTGGATTAATCAGGCATGCACAAGGTCAATCGCAAATGATAATGACCTGATAAGACAACCTGTACATATTCATGAGTTTATTATTAAAGTTAAAAAGGCCCAGAGAAAGTGGGGACAGACTCATGATAACAATGCTCCTGTAGATTATATTGCAAAGGAACTTAATGTATCGGAAGAAAAGGTCAGAAATATCCTCATTATTATAGACTGTCAGTCTAATTATATTTCTCTCGACTGTACGATGAGCAAAGGCTCCGAAGAGCCGGGAGATACTGAAGTAGGAGAGATAGTTCCTGATCCAAAAGGAAATGTTGATTTTGAAAAAGTAGAAGTAAACCAGTTTCAAAACCGTATTATTGAAATTCTTTCAAAAGCCAACAATAAAACATCAGCAAAATCAAATAGAAGCGTTGAGCAGACAAAACGTATGATTGATGTGATTAAAAGGCGTTTTGGGTTTGATAACTGTAGAATAGAAACTCTTGAAGAAATTGCACAGTCATATGGTGTCAGCCGGGAAAGAATCAGACAGATTGAGGCGCAGGCATTGAAAATTTTAAGGAATCCAAAGTATAAGAGAGAACTCGCTACGTGGAAATGACCAAGAAAACCCGCGGTTTCGCTGCGGGTATTTTTGTGTGTATTTTGCACAATCCATATATATTGTAACAAATTTGTAATATATGAAAGGTAATTTTTATGATAAACAAAAAGAAAATCATGCAGTCAGTGTCTCTGATTGTATTAACAGCGGTTTTGTATGGAAATGCTTATGCCCCCAAAAAGGACATGCCACAGCCGGATTTCAAAGGATTTACAAAAGCATGTGCTACACAGGAGATGATTGCTTCATTCTTGCACAATGAGGATTATATAACATCAACACATCCGAATACGGGATTTCTGGATGCAGATAATGAACATGAGGTTAGTATCGAACAAAATGATACACCAGTGGTTACAGAGGCTGCATCATCGCAGGCGATTAAATGGTCAGGACCAGTACTTTATGCAAATAATTACTGTCAGGTATATGCGGATAAAGAGATGACGCAGCCTTTATTCACTCTTAACTATAATGATGCCGCACAGGTGTCAGGCATGGTGTCTACATCGGAAATACAGGTTACAGTAAATGACCAGACAGGATATGTGCCATTGTCAAGCTTCTCAGATAATGTAGAAACTCCTGTCACAAGTCTGATTCCGTTTTATCCAACGTATCACGGACAGAAAACATATATGGACTATAGGACAATTACTTCAACAGGAACTTATGAATATAAGCTTCAGAACACGGTCGCCTACACAAATAATGATGATGGAATAAGAATGATCAATGGAAGATACTGTATAGCTGTAGGAACAGCTTTTGGTGCAAGAATAGGACAATACATAGACCTTATTCTTGAAAACGGTACGGTCATCCACTGTGTTATGGGAGATACAAAATCCGATGAACACACTGATCCGGAACATGTATTTACCGTAGCATCAGGATGCTGCTCTGAATTTATTGTAGAAACAGAGAAGTTAAACGGAGTTGCAAAGTCAGGCGATGTATCAAACGCCCATCCTGAGTGGAAATCAGCCGTTTCAAAGATTATGGTTTATAACAAATTCGTAGAATAACACTTCAAAGAGAGAATATCTAAAAAGATAATTCTCTCTTACTTTTTGTGCAGACTCCATATTTATTTTGATTATTTTCGTACAAAAAAAAAGGAGGATGAGATATGTACAAAATGAAAGTTTTTAAGCATGAGGTTGATTTTTATATCGACCTTAAAGAGAGCAGTGGTGAAACATTTATTGCTGCCAGACCCTTGCCGGGCAAGGAAAATATGGTAGAAATGATATTTGTAAAATAGAGTTTCTACCTATTAATAAGCGTTAGAGATTGGAATAAGTCCAGTCTCTTTTTTTTGTGTTATTTTCTAAAATCCATATTAATCCCAGCAAAATCAATGATATTTACCGTTATTTTGCAAAATCCATATAAATTTCAGATTAATTGAAAGGAGAGTACTGCATATGCAGTCACAGAAAAGAAATGTCTTTATTTAGAAAAAAGTATGAACCAGTAGAACAGACAGATGAGACAGAAGCAATTGAAAAACGATATGATGGTGACTTGTTTGAAAAAGCAATGGAAATAGCCAGTGCTCCGGGAAACAAATATTTGACCAATATCCAGTCAGGAAATATTTCAAAGGAAGAATTCCTCGACCTTATTCATGACGAACTCCATGCGTATTCAACAGATGAAGAACAGATTACAGATGCAATGAGACAGCTCACTAAATGGATCTGGGGATATTACATTATTGAAGAATTTCTCAATGATGATCGTATTTCAGATATTAAGATTTACAACGAAAGAAATATCAGACTAAAGCGATGCGGCAAGAGAATTGGAACAGATGTTAGGTTTAAGAATAAATCTGATTACATTAAGTTTGTTGACAATATCTGCGCAAAGAACAAGGTTTCTCTTACAGATATTAACGCAATACTTAAGTTTACAGATGTAACTGGAAATGATAAGGCAAGGCTTCGTTTTAACATTACAGGTCCAGTTATCAATTCATCAGGTTATCCAATAGTACATATCAGAAAGATTCTTAAAAATAAGAAGAATCTGGAGCTGCTCACTACAAAAGAAGAGAACTATATGATTCCAAAGGATATGATTCCATATCTTGAAATGATTGCAAAAGAATATTCAGGAATTCTGATTACGGGAAAAGGTGCATCAGGAAAATCAACATTTATGAATGCAATGCTTGACAAAATTCCATTTGACAATTCGGTAGCAGTTATTCAGGAAGAAGATGAGCTTTTTTCAAATATCCATCCGGATATTATGTTTGAACACATTGTTACTTCTCAGGGTGAAGGCAAAGTAAATTATGACCTCAAAAAGATTGGTACCAATGGTCTTCTTACCGACCTTGATTATTACGTAATCGGTGAGATTAAGGGTGATGAGGCTGAATCACTCATGAACGCTGTATATACAGGACATAAATGCTGGACTTCTTCCCATGGACAGAGTTCAACAGAAGGTATGAATAAGCTTGTCGATTACATTGTACGTGCAACACGTTATGACAGACATGAAGTAATCAAGATGCTTACAGCTATGAAGGTTGTAATCTTTATGAAACAGTATAAGATTCAGGAGATTTCAGAGATAAGAGGAATTGATAAAAATGGTGAGTTCATTTACGACACAATCTTTGACGCAGATCATCCGGAGAAATCTAAATACCTTGAAATTATGGAGAAATATAACAAAGAACATAAAGATAAGGAGGTATAAGCATGGAGCTCATCAGAACACTGTTTGATACTTTAATGAGTACAAACAAAATGTTGGCATATATGCATGCCGGAACGTTCATTCTCGTATTTATTGCAGTATTTTTAATTGTAACATATTTGATAAACCATAACTGGTTTGCAAAGAAAATGGCAAAATTCAAGAATGATGTACAGAAACAGGAAGAGTTAAGAAACGAAGAATACAGAAAAAGATCACTGCTTGAAGGAGATTTTGAAGATGACTCGAGAACGTATAAACTCACAAAAATGCTCAATGAGTCAGGTCTTAAAGATAAGTTTCCAGAACTTAATGTCAGCAATTTTATTCTTACAGTAATTCTGCTTTGTGGAATAACCGGACTTATTGCTTTCATTATAACAAAAGCAGCAATTATTTCGCTTGGCGCAGCAGCAATTATGGGAATACTTGTATTTGTATATATACAGGTTTCAATCAACCGTAATTACATTAACACTGAGAACGAGATAGTTAAATTCATCAATATGCTTGACAATGTAAGTTCATCAGAAAATACAATTGGTGAGATGCTTCATAGAACAGCGCCGTATTTAAAAGATCCACTCAGATCAATGACAGAAGAGTGTTATTCGGAAATAAAAACTGATGGAAATGTTCCGCTGGCACTAAAACATATGGCGGATAAAGCAAATCATAAGAAACTTAAACAGATTTTAAATTCGCTTAAATCATGCGCAACCCATAATGAAAATTACTCAGAAGTAATAGAAGATAACCGTGAATCAGTCAGAGCATACATTATGTTTAAAAAGGAAGAAAGAAACATTATAAAGAATGCTCTTTTTGAAACAGTAATTCTTGCTATTGCAGGAGTAGTAATGGTTTATATGGTAGGAACAATGGTTGATAATGCAATAAATATTGTATTTCATACGCTTCCGGGTCAAATAATTCTTGCAGGACTTCTACTTATTATTCTGATTGAAATTATGAAGCTCATGAAGCAGAGCAGATAGGGGGATAAAAATGAATTTATTTACATTCGTAAAAATCGCAAAATATGTATTTTTTGCAATAGTAATTGCTTATGGATACAGTGCGGTAATGTTTGGACTTGATCATAAGTCAAAATTTGTTGCCCTGTCAAAGGAAGCTGTTGACAATGCTATTGGAAAATCAAAAAGTGATTTGTTTAACAGAGAACGTATTAACGGTTATCTTTCAAAAATGGGTGTATTATATCACAGAAATGATTATGCACTGGATGCATCAACATTTATTCTTGAAAAAATTGTTATTGGAGGAGCACTTGCATTAGCATGTTTGATATTTGCACCGGGACTTGTCTGGAAACTGACAGGTGCACTTGTAGCATTCATTCTCGGTTTTATGATACCAAATTTTATGATATACAGTAAAGATAAGAAAGATAATGAGGCTATGCAGGATGATATTGTATCAATTTATACAATATTGAAACTTAATGCAAAAGCTGGAGTATTTATCTCAGATTCACTTGTTGAATGCCAGCGTTCTGTAACAAACGGACGTTTAAAAGCAGGACTCACAGAGCTTAATAATAACATCCTTTCAAGAAAACTCACTCTTGAAGACTCAGTTGAATTGTTCAACGCCAGATTTAATAATGAACAGATTGATAACCTGACAGTTATTCTGAGGCAGTCACTGCGAACAGGCCAGATTGCAAATATGCTGGATGATGTATCAAAACAGATTGAAGATATTAATAAACTGCGAACAGAACAGGAAAAGATAAAAATGCAGCGACAGACAAAAATGATGAACATTGCATTTTTCGTAGGAATTTCTGCACTTATTATTTATATAACAGGTTATCAGCTTGTGGAATCGCTTGGCGACATTATGAAGTAGAAGCAAAGGAGGAATAAAAATGTTAAAACAATTTAGAAAAAAGAAAACAGCATCTATTGATGAAATTCTTCCTCTTTTAATTTTCATTTTTATGGCAGTAACACTTTTAGTATGGACAATTAATACGAATTCAGCGATTCAGACTAAAAACGATCTGAATGGTATCGCAAGAGAATCTATGTTAAAAATGGAAACAGATGGATATCTTACAACAACAGAGAAAACTGAGCTGATAAACAGACTGAAGGATAAAGGTTTTTATGGAACAAGTGATGCATGTAAGAACGATACTCATGACAATACCGAGTTTAATAATGCGTTTACAGATACAACTGTTGCCGAAGCTGGTTATGGAAATCCGGTAACGCTAAATATCAAGGTTTATAAAAAGACTGATTTTGATATGTTCGCAATAGGATCATTTAAAAATGAAATATCAGAAATGACAATTCATCTGGAATCAACATCAAAACAGTAGAAAGGAGAGTTCTTATGCTATTAAAACAGAAGAAAAAAGGTCTTTCTACTATGATAGGTGCAATCTTTATGGTATTTCTACTGTTTGTTTTATTTTTCTTTAGCTATTACATGAAAGCAATAGAAACATTGAATATTAATATGAAAGATGACGCAGATATGGCAACAATGGCTGCTGTAACAGTAGATCTTGATAAATATGGAAAAGATCACAAAGATTTGTACTGTATAGGCTCAACAGATTTTAACAATCCAAATGGAGAAAGAAATAATCACAAAGCTAATACAACAGAACAGAACGAAGTATATAAACATTTGAATTTATATGCAAAGAGCCTTATAAGCACTATGGGATTAAAATCTGCAGAAACAGACAGTTTTTCTGGCGGAAATGTAGGCTGGGCAGCAAATTCTTTGGGAGCACAAAATTTCAAGCTGGACAATTTTAAAATTTATGAATACTCGCAAACAAAAAGAATTTGGATATGTTATACCGTTACCGGAGAAATAAACGCCGTAAAGCTTAACGCTGTTAAGAATAATGAAAATAATGCTTTCAATGGGTTAACTGTTACAAAGAAACAGGCGACAGAAGACGAAGTACAAACCGATGGAATAGATATATCAAAGCCGTCTCCAACAGTCTGTGCAACATTTTCATTTGAATTAAGCCTACCACATTTATTTGCAGATACAAACCCTGATGTGAATCGGGTAAATAATCTTTCAATAAAAAGCGTATCACAGACAAAAGAGTTTTAGTGTAAATTTTTAAAATCCATATATATTGCGGCAAAAAAAAATAACACTAACAAATAAGCAAAGACATTAGTGTAATTTTTCAAAACCCATATATGTTTTGAAAAATGAAAACACTGAAAATCAAACACTTTAAGGAAACGTCAGGAGGAAACAACATGCGAAATAAAATTAATATAAGGGCACCAGTATTATAACAAACTGATACTTTGATAAAACAATAAACTATAAATGTTATATGAAAGAAAGGAATTAAAAAAAGATGAACACATTAGACAAGACAATGGTAAATGCAAAAATCAGAATGGATCTCGCAAAGGACGCTGTATGCGATAAACTCTTTGCAAAGAAAAATGGAGACTCAGATATTATCAGTAAGGTAATCTTCATGGTAGTTATCGTAGCGCTCGTTATGATCGTTAAGTGGGCCGTAACATGGATTTTAACAGGTAGCACCAAAGTAACAGATAACACAACTGATTATAAGCCTAATTCAATCATGGGACAGCTTTCAAACAAGATGACTGCAATCTTTGATTCTAATAATTAAGATTGTATTGTTTTTACAGCCGCTATATCCGGCGGCTGTATTTTTTATAAATTAATATGTATTCGACAAAGAAGCATACGGAAAGGAAAATAATATGGCTTTTAAAAAAGGAAAAACACGTTCCCGTACAGAAAAAAAGCCAATGAATAAGTCGCTTACAAAAGCACTTGTTGCAATTCTTGTAGCAATCATTGGCTGGACAGGGCTTACATTCGTAGAGTCATACATTCTTACAGATAAAAATGTAACATCAGTAGTGATTGCTTCTGCTGATATTCCTCAGGGAACTATTATCACAAAAGATAATGCAGAAAACTACTTCAAGAAGGAAAATGTGAATTCAGATCTTGTTACAAAATCAACAGTTACAGATATTAAGAGTATTGAAGGAAAATTTCTCACAAATGTTGCTGCCGGAGAAATTGTAACATCAGATAGATACTACGAAACAAAGGATACAAGAGATCTTAAGAATCCTGTAAGTCTCACATTTGCAGCAGGCTCAGCAGAAAACTCTGTTAATGGTACAATCCGTGGCGGAGACATTGTTGATATTTACACTTCTGTAACAACTAATGATGTAGTAACATATCAGCTTGCAAGAGAAAATGTATATATCGAAAACGCTTATGATTCATCATATGCAAAAATTGACAGCGCAGATCAGGCAACAGTAGCTTCAACATTTTTAGTTAAGCTTGATGAAGACGATGCAGCAAACTTCAAGAACGCTATCAGTCAGGGAGATCTTCTTATGGTAAAGAAGGATATTAACCAGAAAGATGCAGCATCAGTTATCATTCCTGCAAAAACAGAAAAGACAGCAGAGCCAGCTACAGAGAACACTGAGTCTACAGAAAATGTAGAAGCAACAGAAAATGTAGAAGGTACAGAAGCCGCAGATAGCACTAAATAAAGCAGCAAAAAAAGACATTCAAAAAAGGATGTCTTTTTTTTATTGCTGTTCGTTTTTAAAATCCATATATATTATGTAAGGTTTTTACAAACTTCTAAAAAACAGTAAAGGAATGTCTACTGATGTGAATATGTAGATGAGATAAGATTGAATATTGTGAACAATGTAATTTCAGCGGTTTTGTATGCAGGCCTTATAACATACGGCGTACATGGCATAAAAAATGATAAGGATTTTAACATTATCTTAAATAAAAAAGAACTTATATGGCTGGCAATAAAAGCAGTTATTTCATTTCCAGTAATCATGAATACAAATATTGTAACGAGTATCTTCATTATTATATGCATGTCATATATGCAAATTGCAGCTATTACTGATAAGAAGACACAACTTGTAAGCTTTGGATATATATACATACTCGTGCCACTATCGGTTATCTGTGAAAGCATTACACTGAAACATTTCTCATGTTTCACCTTGGTTATGCTGTTGTTAGCAGCAGCAGTATATTTTGTAAACGGATATAACAGTGGAGATATTTTATTTTCATATTTAATTGGAAACTGCTGTTATCTGAAGCTTATTTTAACATTAACAACTGCAGCAATTGAATCAGCAATTATGTACTGGTGTCTGGTATTGTTTGTGGCAGCAATAATGATGGTAACAATTAATGCAAAAGAAGGTAATTTGAAGAAAGGAATAAATCTTAAGACTCCAAAAGCGTTCTGTCCGTATATGCTGTGTGCGGCATATGTAGTAACAATAGTGTTATGGGGAATTAATAATTTGATATAGAGAGGTTTTTATTATGATAACAGTAAGTACAGATAAGGAATTTAAGCTGGAAGACTTTTTTCACAGAACATGCCGGTTAGGATATAACGATATAGAATTTTCAATGGAGTATGGATATTCGTGTGAGTTTATCGGACAGCTGACTCCAGTTGAAAATGCTAATGAAGAGTACACTTTTGTACTTGATAAAGTGGAAAAAAGAGGTGCTATATCCTTTATAAAATCATTAAGCATAGATGATGATGAAGATTATCCGCTTATAATCGCAGCTTTGAGAGAAGACTATGGCATCGAAAATGTGATTGTAGGATAAGAATATAGAAAAAAAATGTGAGGTAACATATATGGGCACAAACAAAAAATGCGTAATGGTATCAATAGACGCAGCAACAGCATCAACAGGCTACACAATATGGCATAATGCAGAAATTGCAGAACAGGACAGATTTTTTTATGACAAGCAGAAATATAAAGATCACACCCAGTACATGAGAGAAACGCTGCTTGGATTTTTAGACAGGATAAAACCTGACATTATTGTCATAGAAGATGTTCCGTTTAAAAAAAATATCAAAACATATAAGCTGTTGCAGAGAACTATCGCAACAGTAGAAACATGGGCAATGATGCATAATACAACATTCTGGGAATTTACACCATCCCAGTGGCATTCTCTCGTAAAAGATGCTGGCGAAAAGGTGCCGCGCAAGAGAGAAGAACTTAAACAGTGGTCAATTGGTAAAACCGGGATCAGTCAGGACGATATTTCAGATTCGCAGCTGATTGGACTCGCTTACATAAATATGTGCAAGGATCAAGAAAAACGGTCCGCATAAGAAAAGAAAGGAATTAAAAGAAATGACAGGAAAAGTAAAATGGTTTAGCAACCGCAAGGGCTATGGATTTGTAACAGGAGAGGATGGACAGGACTATTTTGTTCATTTTTCAGCGATTGAGTCAGATAAGTCTTTCAAGACTCTTCATACAAATGCAGATGTAACATTCGATGTTCAGGTCGTAGATGGCAAGCAGTATGCTGTCAAGGTAAAAGAGTCATAAAAGCTTTTACCGCAGAGGCACATGATTTTTCATGTGTCTCTTTTTTTTGTATAAAAAATTATTAGTGTTCATTTACCAAAACCCATCTTTATTATATGGAACTTTTCAATTAATTCATATATCAGCAAATAAAGGAGGTAATGATTATGAATAAAGATAAGAAACTGGTTGATTATTTGCAAATGATCGAAAATAATCAGCCATCAGGAATAGTCAGCGGGGCATTCATTGAGGAACAGCCAAACCTGCTGCATAAAATAACAGGAGGTGTCTATAAGAGTTTTTCTTCAAACGGTATTGAGTATGACGACGTCTTTCAGGAGTGCTGTCTTGCAGTACTTGCAGTATTCAATGACTATGCTGCACATCCAGAAAGAAAAAATCTTTCGGACAAGAGTAATTATGTTTACTCTGCTATTAAGTATCGTGTGATGGTGGAATTAAACAAAAAATACTCTGCTGGCGGACTTAAGCTGTCAAACAGAACAAGGCTTAAGTACAAAGCAATGAGCAAGGACTCAAATCCATTCATTCCTGCGTCACTGGACGTAATGATGGATGAAAAGAGTAACAACGATACAAATAAAACGTATTCGCCTAAAGCTCTTGCAACTGTTAAGACACCGGAAGAGATAGCTGTTGACAAAGAGACTCTTGCAGAAGCAAGAGAAGTTATCAAACAGCTTAATGACAATGAGAAGAAAGTGATTAATCTTGTTGTCATAAACGGTGTAACAGTCCGACAGGCAGCTGATGAGATAGGAATGAGCAAATCATCCGTCTCATACATAAAGCAGACTGCTCTTAATAAAGTAAGAGCCGCTTTGGATGCTGCAATGTAAGTAAAAGGAAGAGTAGTTATTGTTAACTGCTCTTTTTTTTTGTGAAAATCTTTAAAATCCATATTAATTTGAGAGAATTTTGCCATTTTGTTTGGACAAAATCGAATTTTTAAAGATTATATATATACATTTATAAAGAAAGGCAGGTAATAAAAGTGTCTTTAGTCAAGATAGGATTTTTCTCATTAAAAGATCATACAGGATGCAGCAGCTTCGCAATACATGCTGCCAATTATATTGCCGGAGGAGATAACTCTGTTGCAGTAATTGAACCCGATACAGTTTTGGAACCCCAGTATGCAGACGTACAGGTAGAGAAGAATGAAGATGGTTCATTTGAATTTAATAACATTCATTTTTATCCGCAGGGATGTATGACTGAGCCGACAGAAGATATTTTAATTTATGATTTTGGCAAGGTAACTATTTTCCAGAAGTTTGATAACAGCTATGACATGCTTTATTTGTGCACATCAGGTGATATTTCAAACATTTCAGATATTGGAGAATATCTTACAGAATCAAATGCAAAGTGCGAACTTATTTTAAGCGGTGCAAGCAAGGAAGAATTTCAGGAGTTTAAGAACAACGGATATACATGTATTGCTGTTTCAGATAAAAAGGAAATGGTATGTCCATATGACTTGGCTGTAAAACTTGGACTCACTTTAAGACGAAAAGGCATTGTTGATCCAGTATATCACAAAGACTGGACTTATGATGCGCTTCCATTCAAAAAGGAAGAAGCTAAAGAAGAGAAGAAAGGTTTCTTCGGCAGTTTATTTGGAAAGAAGAAAAAAGATAAAAAGACAGAAGAAAGTATTCCTGTTCAAAGCACCCCGGTTAAAACTGAACCTGAGGGAGAAGAAGCAGGCCTTGCAGAAGAAAAGTATCATGTAAAAGCAAATGAATTTGGAAGCTTTGATGATTTTGAAGATGTTCCAGCTCCGGAAATAGCAGTTGAACTTAGTAAAAAGGAACAGAGAGCTGCTGAAAAAGCTGCTGAGAAAAAGAAAAAACAGGAAGAAGAGCAGCGTAAAAAAGAAGAGGCTGAAGCTAAAGCAAAAGCAGAAGCTGAGGAAAAAGAGAAAGCCAGACAGGAAGAGCTCAAGAGACAGGAAGAACTTAAAAAGGCTGCTGAAGAAGAAGCACATCAGAAACAGCTTAAGGAACAGGCTGAAAAAGAACTGGCCGAAAAGAAAAAAGCTGAAGAAGAAGCTGCAAGACAGGCAGAATTAAAGAAACAGGCAGAGTTAAAGAAAAAGCAGGAAGAAGAGCGTAAGAAAAAGGAAGCTGCAGAAGCAGAGGAAAGAGCTCGCCAGAAAGCCATAGACGAGGAAAGACGTAAAAAAGAAAAAGAGGAAGCTGAAAAGCAGAAGGCAATAGAAGCCGAAAGAAAGAAAAAGGAAAGAGAAGAAGCAGCGGCAAGGGCAAAAGAAGAAGCTGAAAAGAAAAAAGCCGAAGAGGAAGCCCGCCGTAAAGAAAAAGCTGAAGAGGATGCCAGATTAAAAGCTGAACGTGAAGCTGAAAGACAGAAAAAACTTGAACAGCAGAAACGCGAACACGAAGAAAAGATGGCAAAACTACAGGCTGAGAGAGAAGAAAAACTTGCCGAGCAGAAAGCAAAGAAAGAACAGCTTCGCATGGAAAGAGAAGAAAAGGCTGAAATGAAGCGGCTTAAGAAGGAAACGTCAGAAAAACCATCGCTTAAAGAACTGATTAAAATGCCTAAATTCTCTGACAAAAATCATGGACGTGCAAGAAAATTTAAAAATAATTTTTCTGGTCACATTTCAGTATTTGTTACAAGTTTCAGACACGGATGCGGGGCAAGCTACACAGCTGGTTCATTGGCAGTAGCTCTTGCAAACAAATATAACAGAGAAGTTTACATTGACAGAGCTGACAACAACGCCTCACTGCCAGATGATTATCTGGTTAAAGCTATCAGCACGGAAGAAGACCGTTTTGAAGCATATAAAAGCGGACTTATTGTTTACGACCGCGGACCATACGAGAATGTAAGATCCAATGCTGTTGACAACTCAGATATGTTAAGAGCTGACCTCAATATTATGACTGTTACATATGAAGATCTTGGAAATGTAGCGAAGTTTATTTCAGAAGAAGAGAATCAGTCATACGACTGGCTGTTTGTATTTAATCATGTAACAGACAAAGAACGTCAGAAAGATATTGAGGCAGCAATGGATGGTTACAGTATTTTATTCCTGCCACAGCATGATTTTTCAGCAGTCACAGGACAGCTTCAGAAAGACTGGAACAGTGTTATAGATACAATGGTAAATAAATTTTAATAAAGAGATATAGAAAGGATGGGAGTCTCTAAACAGACTCCCGCAGGTAACATATGGGTAAGAAAATAATTATTGCTGAGAAGCCATCGGTTGCAATGAGCTATGCAGCAGCTTTAAATACACAATTATTAAGATATGACGGTTATCTTGAAGGTGATGAATGGATTGTTACATGGGCAGTAGGACATCTTGTCACAATGTCTTATCCGGAAAAATATGATGAGGCATATAAAAACTGGAATCTTGATGATCTGCCATTTATTCCGCAGAGATATTTATATGAAACACTTCCAAATACAAAAGATCAGTTCAATGTGATAAAGAGACTCTATAATAGACCAGATATTGATGCAATCTATTATGCCGGTGACTCTGCAAGAGAAGGACTTTATATACAGATGCTTATCAGAATGATGGCCGGACACAATCCAAATGCAAAAGAACTTGTTGTATGGATTGATTCGCAGACAATGGATGAAATCAGAAAAGGCATAAGAGAAGCAAAACCACTGTCTGCATATACAAATATGTCTGCAAGCGGATTTATCCGTGCAATTGAGGATTATTCAACAGGTATCAACATTTCAAGAGCGCTTACATGTAAATATCAGGAAAGCGTTGGACTTAAGGGCTCAATTGCGGTAGGCAGAGTCATGACCTGTGTACAGGGAATGGTTGTGGAAAGAGAAAGAGAAATTAAAAACTTTGTCGCAACAAAATTCTTCAAAGTAAAATCACGTATCCCAGTAGGAGACGGCTATGTCGAGGCAGAATGGAAAGCAAGTCCTGAAAAACCGCACAGCAACATGTATGGCAATAATGGATTTTTAAACAAAGAGGATGCTGAGAAATTTGCCGCCGGACTGCCAAGAACACTTTCAATAGAAAATCTTGACATTAAAAATAAGAACTCGTATGCAGATCAGCTGTTTTCTCTTGCAAGTTTACAGAGTACATGTTCAAAACTGTTTCATATTTCTCCAGACCAGACATTACAGACGGCACAGAGGCTTTATGAAGCGAAACTTACTACATATCCAAGAACTGATGCAAGAGTATTGTCAACAGCGGTTGCAAAGGAAATCGGCAGAAACATTTCAGGACTGTCAGGACTTCCGAAGTACACAGATGTTGCAAATAGAATTCTTGCAGGCGATCCGACATCAATCATTGGCAGTAAACGATATGTTGATGACAGTAAGATTTCAGACCACTATGCAATCATTCCGACCGGACAGAACCTGTCAGCACTTTCTGCAATGTCAGACATTGACCAGTCTATTTACTACCTGATTGCATCAAGATTTTTAGCAATATTTATGCCGCCAGCGGTATATAAAAAGGTTGAACTTGTTGAGAATTGTGGCGGTGAACGTTTTTATGCAGGCGGTTCAACGCTTATTGATCCGGGTTATATGGCACTCACAGGTATTCCAAATGGTAGCAGCAAACTTCCAGTAGCAGTTGAGTCATTACAGCCGGGGCAGCAGTTCCCATGCCAGATAGCTTTATTTGCAGGAGAAACAACGCCTCCAAATCGTTATACATCAGGTTCAATGATTACAGCAATGGAGAACGCAGGCAATTCTCTTGAAGAAGAGACTTTAAAGGGTGTGCTCAAAGACTGTGGAATTGGAACATCATCAACAAGAGCTGCAATCATAAAGAAACTGGATGACATAGGCTATATAAGCATTAACAAGAAAACTCAGATAATGACACCAACTGATACAGGCATTGCCATTTATGAAATCATTAAAAATTCCATTCCCGAGCTGTTAAACCCAAAGATTACAGCACAGTGGGAAGAAGGCTTGAATGGAATTGTAAAAGGACAAGTTAATCCAAATGAGTATCAGAATAAAATCCATGAGTATGTAAGAAATAAAGTCAACGACATCAAGAATATGACTATTTCAGATGACTTTTCTGCATACATAAAGACTTTTAACATTGAAACCAAGAAAAAGCCTAGCCAGAAAAAAGTGGAAGCAGAAGCATATCTGAATGTTCCATATGAGGATAAGGATAAGGTAAAAGAGCTCGGTGCTTTCTTTGATATGAAAAACAAAATGTGGTTCGTGCCTAAAGGAAGATCTACTGAACCGTTTGCAAAATGGCTTACAAATGCAAAGACTGTGAAGAAAATCAGACTGGATGTGCCATTTGAAGATAAGGACGCCGTAAAGAGTCTTGGAGCTAGATGGGATAAGGACAGAAAAACTTGGTACATCTTAAGCACTATGGACAAAAACACTTTCAGCAAATGGATCCCCAAAGACGGTAACACAAAAATGCCAGCAAGCGCAGCAAATGCAAAGAAAATAGCAATTAAAGTGCCATTTGATGACAAAGATGAGGTTAAATCACTTGGAGCCAGATGGGATAAGGACCACAAAACTTGGTACATCTTAAGCACCATGGACAAAACGAAATTTGCAAAATGGCTTAAATAATTTAAAAAAAAGCCGGGTTTTTCTTTGGACAAATTCGGCTTTTTAAATATTATATAGACAGATAATATTTTATATTGAATTTTGTGACCACAGTACTATAATACAAGCATAAAGTACTATAAAATATAAAAAATCCTGTGTTTAGGATATTTTCTTAATACAAAAGAAAGGGAAGTTTTTCAATGACTGATTTTACAACATTATCATCATTCAATCTTGCTATGGTTGAGGACTATGAAAGATGTCTGCGCTTAAACAAAAACATGCCAAAGACTTATTTTAACGGATGTTCAGCAGTAGTAAAAAATGAACGTGCAATCATTTTGTTTAAATATTTCTTTGAAAAGCTTGTTCAGTGGACACCGCTTGAAATTATCAATTATCTGTCAAAGGATGTAATTGATAAAGCAAAACTGGCAAAAGCATATTCAGCAATTGATTATCCGCCTGAGTTTTCAAAAAGAGATTACTTTTACATGGCAAAGCTCTGTTATCCAGATGAAGTGGGCTCACTGTTTAATTACAGAGACCTTATCATTCTGAGATATAAAAAGGTGCTTGAATCAGGAAAATCATTCCCAAAGAAATACTTTGATGCACCTGATGGAAATGATAAAGCAAGAATCATTATGCAGCATGCGCTGTTTACTAGCGAAAAGAGATTTAAAAATGTGGATGAGCTTTACAGTTATTTTGCTGATAAGAAAACAAGCAATGAATTTCTCACAAAGAATAAACTCAAGAATATCTGCACAATAAGTTTTCCAACGCCTCTTGACTATGCGCATTATTCACTGGCACCGGAACAGAGAGAGGATGCTTATTACAATATGTATAAAATCAATAATTTTCTTGCACAGAATGGCATTAAATTATAGAAAGCATAATAACGCTTAAGAAGAAAGGAGGCCTGCCACATGAAAATGATGACGCCAATAGACGGAATGAAAGATAATACAGGAAATGTGTTCATTAGAATATCTGATGACAAAAATCAAATATATGATTACAGATATATTCTGCGACAGGCTGGCTTTGAATTCAACAAACGTTCCGGCGATAAGAGCTTCTATGAGAAGAAAACGGATGAAAAAGATGGCAGGGAATGGGAATTATACTGCAAAAAGGAAAAACTTCGCTGTGATGTGATTCCCGAGCAGTTCACCCGCTCTGCTGATTATCGAAAAGACTTCTTTAAGGTAGCAAAGCCCGCTGTTGAGGCAAAATATAGATGTGCTTATTGTGGGCGAAAATTCACCTATAAAAATATTACTGTAGATCATATTATTCCAGTTAATCAGATGCAATACAGTAAAAAAGCCAGAAAACTGGCAAAAAAAATTGGAATAGAAAATGTAAATGATACTAAAAATCTTGTAGCAGCATGCAGATCGTGTAATTCTAAGAAAGGAATTAAAATGGGAAGCTGGGTATACAAAGGAATTATTGGAAAATCAGAGACATTATGGAAAATCAGAATGGGTGTACGCTGGGCTTTTGCCACTGTTGCAGCATTATTTATTGTGACAGAATTCATGAAACTCACTACATTTGGACACATGATGGTATCAGCACTTTTAAAATAAGGTATTTTGTTTGCAAGATAAACAGATGCCTTATTTTTGTGTCTAAAATCCATTTTTATCCTGTATTTAATTATAAATTGACATATATAAAGGAGGAATTGATTATGTCATTAACTATGAGCAGTTTTAATCGTAAGAATGCCTGTGTAAATAATGCAGGCGGTGTAATGAGACTTCAGTCGAGAGCAAACAGATTTCTCGATGAGGCAGTTATTATGAAAGGAATCATTGTAGATTACCTCAAGGGCGATTTACAATTTGGTTCCGTAAAAGAACTGGAGCAGATTATTGCTGACAGCTACGTTGAAATCGACGACGTAGATGTTTCGCAAGAAGCATACGAGCATAATCTTGCCAAGCAAATCTTTCGTTACTGCAAGTCAGAGCGAAGACACAAAAGCTGCAAGATTGCTTTCCCGGATGCAGCCATCAGCATTGACCTGTCAGGGTTTGTTGAAACTCAGTTTGACGGCGTCGAAGAAATCAATGTAAAGTTTGACTTTATTATTGATGATGGTGCAAACCTTGAAGGAGTAATCCTTAAGACAGGCACTCCAAAACTTGGTGTTTCCGAAAGAGCCAAGAGGAACGTTTATAACGAAATTCCTCTGTATCTGGGATTGAGAGCCCTTCGTTCTCTGATTCCAGAGGGCGAAACAAGAAGAGTAATATCGTCATATTATTATATGAAGAAACCGAAGGATACTTCAGCGTCAGCATATAATGACGATTATTTTTCATCAGCACCTACGAGGAGTCTGATTGAGGATTACACAAATATTCCTCAGGCACCTGAGACAGAGCTTGACACTTTGTTCAAAGCCCAGCTTGACAAGTATGCCGTTGGCTACGAGAAAGATGAGCTCGATGAAGAAAGCGACTGCAAACACTGTCCGAAATATGCAGTATGTTTTTACAAGCCAATACCTGAAAAGTCCAAGGAACTTGAGGTAAAAGCAAGAGAGAAACATAAGCTTAACGACGAGCAGCAGGCAATCGTTGATGCCAGAAACGGTATCTTCATTGTTAACGCAGGTGCAGGCTCAGGCAAGACAGAGACAGCAATCAAACAGAGAACTGTTTCAATCATTGAGGAAGAACTTGCTGACATGATAACCCGCTATGAAAATGGCGAGGATGTTGATAGCGAGATTGCAGCCGAGGAACAGACAAGTTCCTTAGCTAACTTCCTTGCCAGCTAAACGAAAGAGAGGCTCTGATTTTATCAGGGCTTCTTTTTTAATGCTATAAAACTCATATTTATTCTGTAACTAATTAAATGTCATATAAATAAAGGAGGAAAATATTATGGCAAATATACAGAAAATAACAAAAGAATTGGTATGTGATTATGATTTTGTAAGAAGTCATATCGTTACGACCCTTATCAGTAAAGAGAGAAAGGAAAATGAGGAACGTCTGACAGGTCCACACACAACTGTGTGCGGCGACATTGTTATGGGCTACAGGATTCTTTTAAAGAAGAGTTCTGTTTATATTACAGGTCAGCTGGATAGATTTTATGAAAATCTTTGGGGCAGAGACAAAACATATCTGCTTTACGGACAGGCAGAAATCAATACAGCTCTGATGCCAGAAGCATTTGGTCCAATGCTTCCAACAATAGCAAAGCTGGAAAATAAAGAGGTATGGGAGATGTTGCATATCTCAGAAGCCCTTTACAAAGAATTTCTCGAAGAAGCTGAAAGTGACATAATGGTTGTCACTAATTCCTTAATGACATATGGTGCTATTAAGGTTTTATATTCGCAGAATGTAAAAGATTTTGCGAAAGAACATGGAGGCTGCTACGTCATTCCGTCATCCATTCACGAATGCCTGCTTATTGGCAAAGATCATGCTGATGAAACAGGATGCATGACAGACGGGGATGAGATGATAAGAGAAGTAAACCGCCGTGAGGTTAGACCTGAAGAAGTGCTTTCAGACCATCTATTCTTTATGGATGAGAATGGAAATCTCTTGTTTGTAAAGTAAACCAGAAAAAGAGACAGTCATTTTGGCTGTCTTTTTTTTACGTATACACAGTCTAAAATCCATATTTATTCTGAAACTTATTTTCATAATTAATTAATTAAATAAAGGAGGACAAAATATTATGGAAAAAAGAGAAATTACAAAGGCAATGAAGGACGCATGGGTACAACACTTACTCAGTAAGTTTTTACTCATCACATTCACAGACGCAGCCGCAGCAGAGATGAGGACACGTCTTGCAGGAGCGTTCTTGACGGAAGGTTACGAAATTGACCCGGAGAAAATCCCTACCATGACGTTCAACTCATTTGCAATGGATTTGGTAAAGGAATTTTACAATGATTTAGGATTTCTTAAAACACCTATCGTTGTAGACACAAATCCTACAAGAGAAGCAATGGGAATTCTACCACTTATAACTCGTGATAAGGTTGACGGCTTAAACTACAATGTTGCGGTTGAGTCCCAGTATGGTGCACTTACAATTGCAATCAAAGTGTTTAAGCTGATAAAGTCAAGCAGAATTGACTTTAGCCAGCCAGGCGCAACAGAGGAATTTGCTAACAAGTTTCTTAGACCAACAAACCTGTACAAATACATGTCTGATCAGAGCATTGAGCAGCTGGTAGACCTGTATCAGGAGTATGAGCAGATTCTCACATCACAAGGGCTGCTTACATTTGCGGATCAGGAACCGATGGCACTGTCAGTACTTGATATGCATCCGGACCAGCTTGCAAAGTTTGGATTTGAGCACATCGTTGTTGACGAGTTTCAGGACTCATCAGACATTCAGATGGAGTTCATTAAACTCTTTGCAGACTGTCCGACAGTCAAGGATATTATGGTAATCGGTGACGATAACCAGAGTATCTACGGTTTCCGTAATGCCAATCCTGACAACATGATCCACTTTCAGGAGAAGCTTGGCAAACCGGTAACATCTCTTCTTATGACACAGAACTACCGTTCATATGAGGAGATAATTGACCTTGCAAATAAGCTGGTTGCACTTAATGTCAATCGTATTGACAAACCACTTGTTGCAGCAAAGGGCGCTGGCGGAACTGTTTCAGTAAGGGGATTTTACAATGAGCCTGATGAGCAGAAATACATCGCTGACAACATCAAGAAGCTGCTTGAAGATGGCTATAAGCCGGAAGACATTGCAATCATCACATTCTCTAAAAAGGAATTAATGAAGTTTGCAGCTGCATTTTCAAAGGAAGGAATTCCTTGGGTAATGATGGCTCCGGTAAAAGTCATTGAAAACAGCAGGGTTCTGGCAGCAATGTCATTGGCAGATGCCTTCTATGAACCAGAGGCAACTCAGTCATATTTTAACTACCTTGTAGCGAAGTATGATGGCAAAATCCTTGAAGAACTCACCGATGATGAGATTAACAAGGAGATAGAGGAGCTTCGTTCAACATTTAGTGGAATTGATAATGCTGCGTTTAATTTCCAGCAAAAAACATTCCACGACATGCTCGAAGCACTGGATCCTGAAAAAGTAGACGAAATCTACCAGAAATGGTTAGAGCAGGTCTATGAAAACGAGGATCTTCCGTCTGAGCTTCAGTTCATCCAGAATTTCAAACGTTTTGGCAAGAACACAGAGCTTAAGATGGATCAGAAGTATGAAGGTGTTGCTCTTACGACAGCTCATTCTTCAAAAGGTCTTGAGTGGAAGGTAATTTTCAATTCAATTTCAAGCTATGATTCCAAGAGATACCTCTATGGAAGACATCAGGATGAGGTTGAGGAGAAAAGACGTCTACTTTTCGTTTCAATGACAAGAGCAAAGGAAAAACTGTTCGTAACCGGCCAGTATAAGTTCTGTACTGACGAGAAGAATGGTGACATCTACAATAGATTCCTCAAGGAACTGTATGAGATAGTCGATCCTGAACTTAAGTCATACGTGCCAGTCGATCCAATGAAAGCTATCCGTGAGGAAGA
>UMFR01004861.1_pt1 | contig 52171 bp, 44 predicted proteins | sample 1965041 | NCBI WGS metagenome assembly UMFR01 (sample SAMEA4836049, study PRJEB28245) | human gut metagenome | biome: gut microbiome; material: fecal sample | place: Denmark | collected 2008
TAAGTCAATAATTGACTATTTTAGAACATACTAATATAGTTATCCTTAAAATCCTTTTATTTAAGCAGTTATAAGAGATTTTATCAGACAAAAATTAAAATATTGTGATATAAATTTAGTTGATTATGATATAAACTTGTGCTAAAATGATGTTTAATACGAGGAGGTGATACTTTGAACCGTACAGTTATTGAATATTATAAAAATTTACCTGAAAGTTTACATTTCTATAAAATTGAGGAAGAATCTGATTCAGAAAATGATTTTTATCGTATGAGTTCAGAATATGGGAATGGAACTTTGCAGATAATGAATTTTCATGGTCAGTTTTTAATTATAATTGCAAGCTTTATCCCTAAAAGTAATTTTGAAAAAGTGGCTGAAATTAAGGAGGAATATTTTGAGATTAGTCAGTTTGAAACTGATTCAAGTTCATTTAAAGTTGGCGGCAGAAAGGTAAAGCAGGTTGACAAAGGAATCTGCTGTTACGCAAATACCCGAAAAAGTGCTTATGCTTTCTGCGAAGCTAATAAGCCTACCTGTTTCACTAAAGTTATCATAACAAAAAAATATTTCGATTCATTTTTAGAGGGATATTTTGGAAATACTTATGAATCATATAAAAGTGCTTTGGATTTTTTAATTGAAAAGCCTAATTCACCGGAATTAAACTTTGTTTTTCAACAAATCAAAGACTGTCCGGCTATAGGAAATACCAGAAAATTATATATGGAAAGCAAGGTTATCGAAATTTTATCTCTAATAATTAATACTGCCCAAAAAGAAGAAAATCGTCCATATATCTCTGTAAAGTTGGATAGAAAAGATAAGCGTTCTCTAAACAAGGTCATTACATTTATGAAAAACAATTTATCCGCTTATCCTTCCATAAAAGAATTGTCAAAAATGGCAAACATGAGTTGCTCCCGTTTTCAGATGGCATTTCGTCAGGTTTATGGAACAACCGTTTATGAATACTTAAAAGTAATGCGAATGAATTATGCTCTTTTGCTATTGCAAGATACAGACGATAAAATTTATCATATTGCTCTAAAGGTTGGATATAAAAATGCGGGACACTTTGCAAAGATTTTCAAATCAACTTTTAAAATGAGTCCTATGGAATATCGTAATATTCATCATATCTAAAAGTTTTATATCGTAATATTTTTTATATCTATCACGATATTTTAACTTATTTCAAAATAATATTATGTAAAATCTCTATTTCTTGTGATTTAATAAGCGTTTAAGGGTGTTTTAAAATTGAAATTTGTAACCTTGTTTATAAACTAAATAATGTGTAAAATGTGAGTTAGTTATATTTGTCTAACTCACATTTTTTGGTTAAGGGAGGTTTTATTTTGAGATTAATGAGTAAATTTTTTAGGTTAATACTTATATTATTCATGATAAGCCTGTTATCCTTTTTCCTTTCAAATATATCTTCCATTGATTCAGCCGAAACTATTGCTCACCATTTATATGGCAACCCAAGTTCGGAACAAATTGAGAAAGTTAGAATCGAAAAAGGCTTGGATAAACCTATATTTGTTCAATATACAAATTGGTTAAAAATGGCTGTAACGGGTAATTTGGGTACTTCGTATCAAACATCTAATCCTGTGGTAACTGACATTAAAGAAAAATTTTGGGCAACCATTACCCTTGTTATTGCTGCACTATTTTTTATTGTGCTTTTCACTATTCCTTTAAGTTTAGTTTCTGCTTATAAAAAAGGGGAATTTGTTGATAAACTTATACAAAATATAACGATTTTAGGTATATCCATTCCTTCTTTTTGGCTTGGTTATCTATTACTTTCATTGTTTGCAATTACTATACCTATTTTTAGAGTAGTAGAGTATGGAAATTTCAGGAGCTTAATATTGCCATCTATAACCCTTGCAATCCCTGTAATTTCATCATCTACCAAACTACTAAGAACTATACTGCTTGAAAACATGGAACAGGAATATGTGATATATGCAAAATCCAGAGGTTTATCTAATAAGAGGATTTTATGTAATCATATCTTAAAAAATTCACTTCCTCCAATGATTACTCTATTCTTCCAAAACATCGGTATGATGATCGCCGGAAGCGTAATTGTTGAAAGTGTTTTTTCATGGCCGGGGCTTGGCTCATATTTTATGTCATCAATTATAAATAGAGATACCCCGGCAATTACAGGGTGTATGTTGATGCTTGGAATAATATTTGTCATATCTAATTCTATTGCAGAAAACATAAATCACTTATTGAGTCCCCATATTTTTAAAGGAGAGGAATTCAATGGCTAAGAAAATATTTCATAATAGACAAGCTGTTTTCAGCTTATTATTGGTAATATTGGTTATTACAGTTGCTTTATTCGCACCTTTTATAGCACCTAACAGCCCTTATACTGTCAACATTAGCGAAAAGTTTTTACCTGCTTCGAGTACATATCCTCTTGGAACGGATCAACTGGGGCGTTGTGTATTTTCAAGATTGGTTTATGGTGCAAGATATTCATTAAGCATTGCATTTCCGACTTTACTTATACTTGCTTTTATAAGCACCATTGTAGGAACTGTCAGTGCTTGGTTTGAAGGTGTTTTAGATAAAATAATTTTAATAGTATGTGATATCTTTATGGCATTTCCACCAATGGTTATAGTCCTTGCCCTATTAGGAATAATCGGGCAGGGAGCTGTCAACTTAATAATATCCATCGTATTTTCTATGTGGATTTGGTTTGTGAAAGTAATACGCAGCTATGTATTAATAGAAAAGAGAAAAAATTACATAATTGCAGCTACGATTTCAGGCTGCAATTCTTTTGAAATTATATTTAAACATATATTTCCTAATATTGCCCCACTAATCATTGTATATTTCAGCACCGGTATTGCAGCTATTATATTGATGATTTCCGGATACTCTTTTTTGGGTATCGGACTTGCCGATAACACTCCTGAATGGGGTGTAATGCTGTCAAATTCAAAGCAATATTTATATTCTAATCCAATGCTAATCATGTATCCCGGTCTGTGTATTTTGCTTACTTCAGCAGGATTTAATATATTGGGAGAAGCATTAAGGGATGTACTTTCACCAAAGGAGTATTAGGTATGAATCCATTATTGGAAATAAAAAATTTAAAAATCATTCACCGAAAGTATAAAAAAACTCTCATTGATAATATAAATTTTGGACTTAATGATAGTGAGATCTTAGGTATTATTGGTGAAAGCGGTAGTGGTAAAACCTTAACATGCCGCTCTGTATTAAATTTATTAGACAGAAAAGCATTTGATGTAAGCGGCGAAATTCTGTTTGAAAACCAAAATCTGCTATCTCTTTCTGATAAATCATTAAATGCCGTTAGAGGGAAAAAAATAGCATTAATAATGCAAAATCCTATGAGTGCTTTTGATCCCATGAGTAAAATAGGTAAACAAATACTTGAAACATTAAAATTACACCAAAATGCTTCAAAAAAACACCTTATGGCAAGTATAGAGGAAAATTTAACTAAATTTGGACTATCAGAAACAGAGCGTATCCTTAATAGTTTTCCATCACAACTAAGCGGCGGCATGTTGCAAAGATTAATGGTTATATTAGCTCTAATGCTATCACCTGAGATAATCATAGCAGATGAAACAACAACGGCACTTGACATTAAAACACAATCCATTGTTTTAGAGCAATTTATCAAAATAAAAGAATCTGGAATTTCACTCATTGTAGTTACTCATGATTTTAGAGTTATAGCAAAATTAGCTGACAATGTGATTGTAATGAAAGATGGAATTATTATTGAAAAAGGAACTGTATTTGAAATTTTTAATTCTCCAAAGACTGATTACACTAAAAATTTACTACAAGCCAGTATTTTAAAGGGAGGAGGAATATAGAATGATTGTTGTAGAACATTTGAGTAGAAAATATCCTTGTTTGGGAGCAAATAAGAAAGATTTCATATCAGTAAATGATGTTTCATTTTCACTATTACCTAATACTTCTTATGCTTTGGTGGGTGAAAGTGGCAGTGGCAAAAGTACATTATCAATGATGTTATCTGCAATAATTCCTCCCAGTAACGGAACTATTCATTTTAACAATAAAAATATCTGGTCAATGACTAAAGAAGAAATTCTTATAATGAGAAAAAATGTTCAATTAGTCCTTCAGGATAGCTCAGGAGCTTTAGATCCAAAAAAAACTATTATTGACAGCCTATATGAGCCGTTACATAAGTTATGTAATTTAACAAAAAGCGAAATATATTCAACGATTATATCCACACTTGTTAAAATGGAGCTTCCCGAATCAGTTTTATCAAAATATCCTCATGAATTATCAGGTGGGCAGCAAAGTCGAGTCTGTATAGCAAGAGCTATATGTGTTGAACCCAAGTATATTATATTTGATGAATCTGTAAGCGGATTAGATGCAACTGTAAGAAAGAAAATATTAGATCTTCTGATAGAAATACGAAAACAAAGGAAAATTACTTACTTATTCATTACTCATGATATAGATGTTGCTCTATATATGGCAAGCCACATATTTGTTATGAAAGGAGGAAAAATAATAGAAGAAATATCCAATGCCACTTCATATGATTCATTTCATGGAGAATACTCAAGGGAATTAATTGCCTCACTTCCCCCTGATACTCCCTATGGCAGATGAACTTACAAAAAACATCAGTTTCAGTAGTAAGCAAGTAATTACAAACAACTAAAGAAAGGACGTGTATTTATGAAAACTACAAAAAAACTATTGGGAGTATTACTCTCTTTCATTATGCTCTTGTCAATAACAACCGGATGCAGCTCACAAAACACAGTTGGAAATTCAAAAAAAGTAAAAGAATTAACTTTTTGTGAAAGTTGGAATTTTGATGGTGGATTTTCTGTTTTTCAAGAACCTCTGAAGGCAAACGGAACATTTGGGTTGCTTTATTATATCCCAAACTTCTATGAAACTCTCATCAATTATGAAAACGGAAACTTTGTTCCCGGTCTTGCAGAAAAATGGGATGTAGGCAAAGATAATATGACTTATACCTTTAAATTAAAAAAGGATATTAAGTTCTCTGATGGCGAGGAATTAACTGCTGAAGTAGTGAAAAAAAATTTCGAGAATGTCGGAAAAAATTTAGAAACATATAACGGAGCTTTTGGTCTAACAAGTACATTAATAGAAAAAATCACTGTTGTTGATAAATATACTGTCTCTGTTAAACTGTCATCTCCTTACTATGGTGCTCTCAATGATTTTACTCTCCCTCTGCCTATGGGAATTATGTCGCCAAACGCATTTAATGCAGATGGTACATTATCAGAAAAAGTAAAAAACGCCACAATGGGAACCGGTCCATACATGTATAATGGTCAAAAGGACAATGATACCTACACCTTTGTAAAAAATCCGAATTACAACCGTAAAAATGTTGATGTAGAATCATTTAAAATCAAAATCATTCCTGATAATGATTCCAAATTACTGGCACTTCGCAACAAAGAAGTTGACTTGATTTTAGGTACGAATAATCTAAGTTATGATTCTTATAATTCTTTACAAAAAGACAAGTCCTTTGCCGGCAAAACATCAGATACTGTAATTCAAACAAGATATATCGGTATTAATACTGACACATCTCCTTTTGATGATGTTTCTGTCAGAAAAGCAATAAATTACGCAATAGATACAAAATCTCTAAGAAAAAATATTCTGGGAGATATTGAGAAAGAAGCTCCTTCAATCTTGGATAAAAATTTACCATATTGCAATGTGGACACTGAATCTTATTCTTATTCAGAACAAACAGCTAAAGATTTGCTTGAAAAAGCCGGTTGGAAAGACCAAGATGGTGATGGTATTCGTGAAAAGGATGGCACAAAACTCTCTGTAAATATTTCTTGCTCAAGTGATCAGGCAATGCTCAAAGATATATCAGAAGCCGTTGCCAGCGACCTAAAAAAAGTTGGATTTGAAGTGAAAACATCAAGTTCCGAAACAATGAATCACTATAAAAACATCTCTGAAGGCAAGTATCAACTGGCTATCGGAATAACATACAACATACCAATGGATCCATATAAACTGGTTTCATCATTTTCAAAAAATCCGGTAATGGATAATATGACATCAAAAGCATTAACCAGTATGAAAAACTCTGATGAGCTAATCAGAAGCTTAAATACTATGACCGATAAAAAAGAAATTCAGAATGTGTATAATACAATTATAAATGGATTACATGACGATGCAGCATTAGTCCCTATATCAAGAACGGTTGGTATGACCGTCTATAATGCGGATAAAATCACAGACTACAAGTTCCACTACCAGCCTGACTATTTAGATGTTTCCAACATCAGAACAAAGTAAATTGAATACTTGCTTAACACTTGCTATAAATCATTCTTTTGTAGCAAGCACAGTAAGTGTCCGTACACTTACGGAAAAATTGATGAAGCAGCCTTCGGGATCTGCTTCTTTTTTTATCAATTTTTAGCTTGTTAGGGAGACCCTAATACCCCCGAAATTCACACAAAGGAGGAAAATATACCTATGGCAAATAGGATACGAAATGAACGACTTGAAATTAAGTTGACCAAAGAAGAAAAAGCTCTTTTTGAGGAGAAAAGGAAACTTGCAAAATGCAGAAATATGAGCCACTTTATCCGCAAATGCGTTTTAGAAAAGGAAATTTATCATGTAGATTTAGAGCCTTTTAGGGATTTACAAGGCTTACTTTCCAACGCCACAAACAACATCAATCAGATTGCAAAGCGAGTAAATTCGACAGGTATAATCTACAAAGATGACATCAGTGATATAAAGAAAGAGATTGAACACTTCTCAAAAGAGCTATGGCAAATTCATTCCCTGCTGCTTAACAGGATTTCGGGAGGTGATTAGTTTTTATGGCTATTACAAAAATACATCCAATAAAATCGACTCTTAATCTTGCTATTGATTACGTCGTAAATAGAGAAAAAACGGATGAACAAATCTTGATAAGCACACATAAATGCCATCAGGAAACTGCTCATACACAATTTTTAAGGACACGAAATGATGCAGGAACAAAAGGTACTGTCCTTGCAAGACATCTTATTCAATCCTTTTTACCGGGAGAAACTACGCCTGAAATGGCACATCATATTGGCATGGAGCTGTGCAAAAAAATACTCAAAGATGAGTATGAATTTGTCTTATCTACTCACATTGATAAGGGACATATTCATAATCATATCATCTTCAATAATGTAAATATGGTTACCGGTAAATGCTATCAGTCGAACAAGAAAAGCTATCATAAGATCCGTTACCAGAGCGATAAGTTATGCAAAGAAAACAGCCTTTCCGTCATTGATGAATTTTACGAAAGCTACAATAAAAAATATAGGACGAACGGTAAGTCTTGGTATGAAAATGAACAGGCAAAGAAAGGCACTTCTTGGAAAAGTAGGCTTCAGTTTGATATTGACAGAATGATAAAACAGCCTAAGGATTGGGATGAATTTCTAAGGAAAATGGCTGAGCTTGGATATGAAATTAAGTATGGCAAACATATTGCTTTTAAGCCAAAAGATAAGCCGAGATTTACCAGAGCCAAAACAATCGGAGAAGATTACACTGAAGAAAGATTAAAAGAACGCCTTGCAGAAAGATCATCTATTAAAACCCATGCTGTCAAAAAACGCATCGGCAATGTTATTGATATGAACACCAATATGAAAGTAAAAGAAAGCAAAGGCTATGAATATTGGGCAACCAAACATAACCTTAATACAATGGCTGAGTCTGTTATCTTCCTTAGAGAACACGGCATAAAATCTGTTCAGCAGCTTGACGAATTTATCAAGAAAAGTGCTGATGAAAGACAAAATTTACAGGATAAAATCAAAGCGATTGATAAGGAAATGGAACAGTTATCCACTACGATGGAGCAAGTTCATACTGTAAAAAAATATCGTGCCTATTACAAGGAATATAAGGCGAATCCGTCTGATAGGGCATTTTTTGAGGAATATAAATCTCAGATTATCCTCTATGAAAATGCTCTTTCCGAGCTTAAAAAGTCCTATTCCAAGCTTCCAAATTCAAAGGATATTTTATACAGACTTGATAAATTACAAGAAAAAAAGAACACCCTTATGCAAGAGTATTCTTCCTCAAAATCTGCTATGGACGAGCTTTATCAAATACGAAAGAACTATGGAATTTATATGGGTAAGGAGATGGAGAGATAAATCTTCATCTCTTTTTTCCTTTTATCTTTCATATCTTTTTTCTATTTTTGCGGATTCCACATTGTCATTTTCTTGTTTTTGTATTTGCTCTATTCTTTTTTCAACGATGTTTTACAACATCTAATTTAGCTTCTATGGATAGCTCCCTAACCGAATGTATTACCTCATCCCAAGTATATTCGCCTGCATATTTAAACTTTTTCTGATAAATGTTCCACAACCTTTTCATATCTTCATCTGATTTTACTATCTTCAATACGCTTTCTGCATTGTCTAAAAGGTTAAAATTTCCTCTCTTTTTAGCAGTTCTCTCTAACGCTAAAGCCAATATATCAGCATTTATATTTTGTGATTTTAAGAGTATGTGAATATCATAAAAATCTCTCATTCTTGTATTGGTTATGGATCTTGAAATGACAGTCTCCAGCTTTTCTGCCAAAACCGTTTCAATAGGATATGTCATAATTGGGATTGTTCTATCTTCAAACATCAATTTGTATGAATAAGCTATTTCTCTTGGAGTAATCACATCACCTGTAGAAATATCAATCTTCAAAGGAATAACTGCTCCATCTAATACAGCATCCATACTGAATCGTATCCCTGAATACTCTGCTTCATCCATAATTTCCGATACTTTTTTAATTCTGAACTTCACATTATCATCTAAATCTATATTTGAAATTTCTGTAATTGTACGCTCCATATCAACTATCGTTACAGGAATACCTTTAATGGTAGTGTCTATATCCATTGTAGCCCTTGCCTCTACCCCTACAAAAGCTGCTACCAACATTCCGCCTTTTAGGATAAAACTTCCATTGTATTTTGATGAAGATACTCGCTCTAAAAACCGCTCCATCATATATTTTCTAATCAGTACATGGGCTTCAATACCGACTTCTTTTGACAAATTTCGTATCAAATCTTTTAGTTGTTTTGATGAATGAATCATTATAATAACACCTCCAAATATTTACTTAACATATGATTTACTCGAAGTTGTTTTGCATATTCCATAAGCAGGTGCAAATTCTTGTCTTTACGCCTGATATACTGCTTCATTGCATCCTGAAAAATTTGAATTTCAATTTGTGAACGACTACGAATCATATCACAAACAGTACGCTCAGGATTATAGATGAAAACTTCATTTCCAAAAGGTGTTTTTGCTTTTGAAATCCCAAGTTCAAAAAAGTCTTTTTTAATAGAGAATACTTTTACACCATCTTCTCTTAAATGAGTGGCATTATATCCACTTTTTACCGTAACAGTATATTGCAGCGGCTCTTGATCCGTCATATCAAGCAGAAACAAGGCTGTATCGTGAGAAAAGATTGTTTTCGGGCAACGAAGCTGTAATAAGTACAGTCCATCTTTCCATACATCCGGAGAACAATAAATTCCATGTGAAATACGCTCATAATTATATTTTTCTACAAATTTTGCCAAAGTCGTTTTAGAAATTCCTTTACTGATGACTTCTGAAGTTCTTAAAACTCCATTACCCGCAGTTGAAATTTCCCCAATCTGTTCTAACTGGTTCATGAACTCACTTCCTTTCACGCTCTTATTATATATTATATAAGCGTAAAAGTAAATATATAGACAAAAAAAGAGCCGGTGCAGCCCTAAAGACCACACCGACCATCATCTTATCTTATCTTTCCGTTTCTTTTGACGATTCCTGCTTTACTTTCGGTTTTTCTTTATCTTCTGCCTGATATTCTTTGATAGCACCAAGTATGGATTTTTTACCGTTTTCTTGACCTTTTTCAGAATTGAGCAAGGTATTTAACTTAGCTTTCATTTTTTCAATATCTGCTCTAATCTGTCCTGATTGCTCCCAAGAATCTGCATAAAATAAGTCTTTTTCTCTTTCTTCTATCTCACTTTTCAGTTTAGCAATCTCTTGACTTTTATCCTGTCCTTTCATCTGTTCTTTTGCCTTTAAGAGCTTTGAGGAGAATATCCTTACATTGCTATGCTCTTTGCCGTTATCATCAATAGAGGTTCTAAGCTGTCCGAATAACTTTACGAAATCTCCCTGTTTAAAATCCTTTGGAATATCACTCTTTTCGCCGTAGGCGGAGCAACTATGATACACCTTATTACCATCATCACCTTTGGAAACTACGGAGAAATTTGCCACCTTAAAGGCTTCTCCGTTCTTATTTTCTCTTTCGATTACATCGACCTCTCCTACAACATTTCCGACGATATTTACAAGGTCATCTTTCTCCTGCTGAACACAGGGCAGGTCTTTTATCTGTCCCTGTTCTCTTAAATCTTCAATCATATAGTCAAAATCTTCATGAAGCAGATTGATGGTATCATTTGCCATATAAGCATCATAGAGCTTATCTAAGGCACTCTCATCGTTAATTCCTTTTTCCATGCTGATAACCGCCTTCACAAAATCTTTGTGGTTATCCTTTGCCATATCTTCAATCCTATCCCTTATTGTTTTGTAATCCATGTTTTTATATCTCCTTTCATGGTAAAAGGGAGCTGTTCGCTCCCTTATCTTGCATATTCCTGTTCTTTTGTAGTTTGTTTCTCTTCCGTTTTGCTTTCACTTTGATAAGCTCTGATCTGTCCTAAAATAGACGGTTTATCTTCCGTTCTTTGAGAAGTTTCCTCTTTTGTATGAAGATTATCTTCCACATCATAGGTTGATTCAAAGTAATCGCTGTCCCTGAAGTCATTGTCATATCTGTCGATGATACCGTCATTGTCGAGGTCTTTTGCAAGCGGATCATAGAAGTTTCCTTCATCATCAATATCAAGTCCCGTTGCTGCTCTTAAATCTTCGGAATCCACATAGATCAAATCTTCAAAAGAGGATAGCTCAATCTCATTTTTCATATTCCTTAGAGCTTCGTTCTCTCCCTTGTTTTCATAGTCGAAGCTCTCTGTTTTGATTGGAGTATCATCAATATACTGTGTCCATGTTTTAGCTTCTAAATTCAGTTCGTACTGAATCCCATGTCTTTCATCGGGCGTATTGGTATAGGCAATCCCGATATGCTTTAAATCAGGATATAGCGTGTCAAATTCATCGTAGCTGTGGTTTTCTTCATACTCTCTGTTACAGAAGTCAATAATCGCTCGTTTTACATCTTCCACAAGGGGATTGTCATTTCTCTTTTCTTCTACCTCTCCCATATCGAGCAGCTTATTCAGTTCGGCAAGCCTTAATACTTTAGTTTTCAGTTCATCTGCCTTTTCAAACGGCTTTTTAAGTTCTTCTTTGGCATTTTCAAGCTGTTCTTTGGTACTAACGAGCTTTTCTTCAAGCCTCTTTAATTTCTCAGGCATTTTCTCAAGAGCATTATCCAGTCTTGTCATATTTCCGTCTGCACTTGTGCCAAGCTCTCCTGAATGCTTTGCAGCACCGTTTAAGCTGAAATTATGCTCATTGGTAAAGAAGTTATAACTGACCTCTAAATCCATATTTCTATACTTTCCTATCATCTTACTTTCGTTGATTTTTACTTTTGAAATGGCTTCAAGAAGTTTTTCTCCGGCTAATTTCTTATCAGTAATCTTCTCGCCTAAAATATTAATGGAAGTAAACTTTTCCTCACCTACCGCTTTAGGTTCTACACTTGCTATATCATTCTTAACAGCTTCAATGAGTTTTTCCGTCCTTGCAATTTCTTCCGGATAGTTTTTAGCAACCTTGTCCTCTAATCTATAACGATTGGACTTGAAGTTTGCTTCCAGCATTTTAAGTTTCGTAACCTCATTGTCCAAGTCCATCTTTTCCTTAATCTTCGGATCCCCTGTTGCAAGAGCCTTTATCTCAGCGTAGTTAAGGGAGCTTTCGTCCACATCTTCCGCAACACGAACGGGAGTTTTTGAAGTCATAATCTGTGAAATGAATTTCTGTTTGTTTTCTATCGTCTGCCACAAATAGGCATCAAAGGTATTCTCCGTAACATAGCGATAGATATTTACCTCTTTATTTTCATTTCCCTGTCTTACAATTCTACCCGCACGCTGCTCAAGGTCCGCAGGACGCCAAGGGACATCTAAGTCATGGAGTGCAATCAGCTTGTTTTGAACATTTGTACCAGCTCCCATCTTCTGAGTTGAACCAAGTAATATCCTCACATCTCCCTTACGCACCTTTGCAAAGAGTTCGTCCTTTTGTTTATCTGAATTAGCTTCATGGATAAAGGCAATTTCTTCTTTCGGTATGCCCATAGCTACAAGTTTATCCCTAATATCATCATAGATATTAAACTCTCCATCGCCTTTCGGTGTAGACATATCAGAGAAAAGAAGCTGTGTGGATTTATTTTCTTTGGTCTTATCCCAAATACTAAAGACATTTTTCACGCAAACATTCACCTTGCTGTCAGGATTATCAGGAAGTAGGGGATTGATCAGTCTTTGGTCAAGGGCAAGTTTCTTACCATCATTAGTAATATTTAACATATTATCTTCATCAGGCTCTACCACTCTATTCCTAACCTTATCCGCTCTTTCAGATAATCCTTTTAGGATTTCTTTTTGTTCCTCACTTGGCAAAGTTTTAATCACTTCATAGTGTGCTTCAGGTGTCGGAAGATTCAGCATATCTGCTGTCTGAATATCTGCAACTTCTTTGAACATACTCATAAGCTCAGGCAGATTGTAGAACTTTGAAAATCTTGTTTTCACTCTGTATCCTGTTCCTTCAGGAGCAAGTTCAAAGGCGGACTGTGTTTCTCCAAAGGTACTTGCCCAAGCATCAAAATGCTCCAAGTGATTTTTCTTTAGGTTTTCATACTGAAGATAACGCTGCATGGTGTAAAGCTCCGTCATAGAGTTTGATACAGGAGTCCCTGTGGCAAAGACAATACCTTTCCCGTTTGTCATCTCATCCATATATCTGCATTTCATAAACATATCGGAGGACTTAAAGGCTTCCGACTGCCCAATCCCTGCTACATTCCTCATTTTTGTATGAAGATACAAATTCTTAAATCCATGTGCTTCATCGACAAAGAGCTTATCTACACCAAGTTCCTCGAAAGTAACGACATCGTCTTTCTTAAAATCATCGTTTAGTTTTTCAAGCCTTGCTTCCAGTTTTTTCTTAGTCTTTTCAAGCTGTTTTACGGTAAAATTCTGATTTCTGTCGTGCTTATATTCTTCTATATAGTTTATGATTTCATCAATCTGATCCTTAATATGTTTCTCCTGATATTCCTTTGACATCGGGATTTTTTCAAACTGCGTATGCCCGATCACAACCGCATCATATTCTCCGGTAGCAATCTTACCGATAAACCTCTTTCTGTTTCTTGGCTCAAAGTCTTTCTTATCCGCCACCATAATATTGGCTGACGGATATAGCTGCATAAATTCTCTTCCAATCTGTCCTGTTAAGTGATTCGGTACAACAAATAAAGACTTAGAACACATTCCAAGCCTTTTAGATTCCATTGCGGAAGCAACCATCTCAAAGGTTTTTCCGCTTCCTACCACATGGGCAAGCAAGGTATTTCCTCCGTAAAGACTTCTTGCTATGGCGTTTCTTTGATGAGGTCTTAAATCTATTTCCGTATTCATTCCCTCAAAGGATAGGTTGCTGCCGTCATATTCACGATTTCTGATGGAGTTAAAACGCTCATTATATAGCTTTACAAGCCTGTTTCTTCTTTCCTGATCGTTAAATATCCAGTTCTTAAATTCTTCTTTTAGAAGCTCCTGCTTTTGTCCCGCAAGGAGAGTTTCCTTTTTATTTAGCACAGAACTTTTCGAGCCATCCGGATTTTCAATCTGGTCAAAGACTTTTGTTTCTTTAAGGTTTAAGGCATCTTCAATCAGCTTATATCCGTTTACCCTTGATGTTCCGTAGGTCATTTCTGCAAGATCGTTGCCCTTATCTCTGCTCTTTCCTTCAATATTCCATTCACTTGTGAGATTTGAAAATTTAACCTTAATATCCCATCTTGCCCAGCCCGGTGTTTTCAGTGTTTCAAAGATGAATTTTTCAATATCCTTCATCGGTATCCAAGTTGCACCAAGACGAACGCTTATCTCACTTGCTTCCAGTTCTTTCGGTAATACTTTGGTAAGTTCTGATTTTTGATATTCCAAACGGTTCATCTCATAGCTTATCAGCTCTTTTTCTTTTCCATCTTCCGCATACCCCAGATGAGGAAGTTCTCTTTCGGTCTGTCTTAGCTTTGAAAGATAGCTGTCAACAATGACGATTTTATCCCTGATATTTCCTGATAGGTATTCGTCCTTTGTAACATAGCCATATTTATATGAATTGCTACCATTTGCACAGGCAAAAGGTAAATCCCCATCTTCGAGGTTAAAGGATAGCGGTCTGTAAAAGTTCTGTTCTTCCCTGATACTTAGATAAATCTCTCCTCTAAGCTCCTCAATCAAAGTAGGTCTGTCTTTTCCTGTCAGGTTTTCCATATACTCAAAATCCACATATCCTTTTTCGGATACGGATAATACCAGTGCTTCAAGGGAAGTGTCCACATGGTCAATGGTCTTTGCCTTTGTGATTGTCCTCTTGGAGAATATATCCCCCTTTGCCTTGAAGTTTTCTTCTTCGTCAAGGATTTCAATGGAGGAAACAAGAGGGAAGTTACTGTCCTCTTTTAAGGCTCTGGTATTACTTAGGTTATTGACATAGCCATGCTTTTTAGAAAAGCGGTCATAGACTTCATTGAGCTTTTCCTGTGATTTTTTCACTTCATCGTCGGAAAAATCTTCCTTTTGTTTGTAAATGACATCTTTAAGGGCAGTATTCAGCTCAAGATAATCTTTAATCTTTTCTTTGTTTTTGTCCGTTATCTCTTTTTTTACAAAAAGAGAATTTTCCCTGTAATACACTTCGTCATCAATGATAGTATATGAAAAATTTTTGACATCATCTGTGGCAGGGATAGATGTGATTTCATCATCAAGCAGCTCTATTTCCTCATACTTTGCGTTCTTTGATATTTCTGTACCTGCTTTTGTAAGTAATTCCTTTAAGTCAGCATTTTCTTTCGGCAGACAAGCAAGGGTATTTCCAAATCTTCCTGATACTTCACGCATTGTGCCGAGTACCTGTTCAGGATGATCTACAAAGTATTTGTTATATGTCAGCCCATTTTCATCTTCTGCAAGATGTATCCAGTCCTCCTCACGCTCTCTGATACTGTCCCTTTTCTTTAGGAAGATAATATCCGAGGTTACTTCCGTTCCGGCAACACCCTTAAAAGTATCGTTCGGAAGTCTGATTGCTCCTAAAAACTCCGCTCTTGCTGCAAGGTAGCGTCTAACACTTTCGTCCTTTTTATCCATCGTACCTGAAGATGTGATAAAGGCGATAACACCGCCATTTCTTACCTTATCAATGGATTTTGCAAAGAAATAATCGTGGATAAGAAAGTTATTTTTGTTGTACTCTCTGTCATTGAGCCTGTATTCTCCGAACGGCACGTTTCCAATCACCACATCAAAGAAGTTATTGGAAAAGGAAGTTTCCTCAAATCCTTTAATCTGTATATCACTTTCCGGATAAAGGAGTTTTCCAATGCGACCGCTTATACTGTCAATCTCCACGCCATAAAACTTTGACTCACTCATTTCATCAGGAAGATTGCCGATAAAGTTTCCGATGCCCATTGACGGCTCTAAGATATTACCAGTCTTAAAGCCCATTCCTGACAGGGTAGAGTAGATACTGTCAATGACTGTTTTAGGCGTATAAAAAGCTGTTAAGGTTGATTCCTTAGCAGCTTCGTATTCTGATGGCGATAGATTTTCTTTTAAGAATGCTCTTGCTTCTTTCCATTGACCACCTCTTTCTTCATCAAAGACTTCGGATAGTCCGCCCCAACTGACATATTTTGCCAAGGCTTCCTGAGCAGTACTGTCAAGTTCTCTTTGTCCGCTTTCGATTCTGTTTAGCATAGAGATCGCTTCAAGGTTGTTATTAAGTCTTTCGCTCGGACTTAGCTTTTCAGGGAGGATTTCTTCGGTAATCTTAAAATTATGAGCTTCTATTTTTAGTTTTTCTGCCTTTTCATCAATGTCTTGAATTGTATCTTTAGCTTTCTTGTATGTCAGATTTTCAAATATTCTCTCAAGGTCGCTCTCCAAACGATAAGGAATGACATCGGAACCGGTTATCATACCGCCAAGATATTCGGTATTATCCTTAACTGTTACCGTCTTTAGGTTATTTCCCATATTGTCAAAGCGTGTGATGGTACAGTCCTTATCCTTGTATCTCACTTCATCGCCAACCAAAAAGTTTGGTCTTTCAAGGCTTATCTTTTTTAGCAGCTCCTCATTATCCATAGACGGTACGATTGCAATTTGCCTATTTCCATCTCTTGCCGGATAAAGCCATACCTCCGGCTTTCCGTTTACTTTATTTTTTTCAATATCCCTTGCGATATATGCTTCATGGTCAAAATAGACGGTATCACCTTGTTTCACTGCAAATTGTTCTGTAAGACTTTCTTCTTTTTCATTCAGTTCTACTTCTTCTTTTTGCTGAATGTAGTCAAATAGGGTAGGTTGAACAGGACTTTTCTCAAGTGTTTCTTCCATTTCTTCAAAGTTTTCATAAGTTTTATACTCGGCTGTATCTATTCTTAAATGTTCTTTTAGCTGATATGCTGTATAGCCGTAGCTGTCTATCAGTTCATCAACCTTTTTGCTATCTTCATAGCTTTCTCCATAAAACAGCTTGTACTTTACACCGCCAAGAGCCACGCTATTTTTCGCTTCGGATAAATTGATATGAGCTACATCAGACTTATCTGCCACAATGAACTCTGTGCCGACCTTAATAGCAATTTTTTCATCAGGGGAAGTCCCTTTGTTGTCGGTATCCTCTATGCTAAGACCTGATAATTTGTTCCTATCGTTGATAATACTCTCTGCTTCTTCTAAGGAAATTCCCATTTCATCGCTAAGATAAAAGATGTCCTGTTCCTTTTGATTATCTTTTGAGGAAAGCTGTCCGTTAAATACTCGGTCTATTTCTTCCTCGCTCATCTGTTTTACAAGCTCGGTATCTTTGATTTTTTGAAAAGTCTTTGGAAAATCTTCCAACACAAGTCTTTGAGCATTCAGTTCTTTCAATTCATTCAGATTGAAATATCCCCATTCAGGTTCAATCCCTAAAACAAGACCAAAAGCATCACCGCTTTCTCTGTCGTACTCCGTCATATACCAAGTCCAGTTAGAACGGAAAGGAATGATATATGCTGCATGAACTTCCTTATCCGCTAAAGATACTTCTTCCTGTGCGTAAAGCTCAGGAACTCTTTCAAGCATTTCATCAGTCATCAAGTTTTCAGGATTATCTTTCGAGTAATAGTGTGGCTCTTTTACTTCTTCCTTCTCCGCTATATTTTCTATGTGCTGTTCCTCAAGGTAAAGGTTTTTAGAAAGCAGCTCGTCAATATGTTTTGCCACACTTGTCCAAGTGAGAAACACATCTTTACAATTATCCTTTTCAAGTTTTATTCCTTTGGCATCGTGCCATTCTCCACTGCCTGTTAAACCTGATACCGCATGGCTTCTTCCTCCTGTTCCGTATTCATCTTTTAAGAAGTTGGCTTTTTCCTGCAAAGTATGATTTTCTTTGAAAAATTTGGTAATTCGCTCTTTTCCTCTATCGATTCCGCTTCCTCTTAAAAGGGTAGCAAGGACTTCATCTTCTGTAATAAAGGCTTTTACTTTTGGAAGTTCAGTAAGATTGGTACTGTATGCCTTTCTTGGCAGTGCAAGCTCCTGTAACTTCTGATAAAGGCTGTCCACCTTATGATAGTGAAACCTTAGTACATCTCTATCTTCTCTATATACTTCTAAAAATCGTCCATACTCTTTGATGACATCCCCAAGGTGTTCAGGATTTTTCAGTGCCTCGGATAATCGTTTTGTTTCATCCGGAAAGCCACCTCCCTTTTCGAGAAATTCAAAAAAGCCTTGTTCTTTTCCTTCCACACTCAAATCGTGAATAAGATACCATAGGGATTCTGAAATTCTGTCTCTTTCATAGTCTAAGGCTTCCTGTAGTTCCACATTTGTGGCAAATTCTCCGCTGTTAAGAAGTTCATTGATCCTCTTTGCAGCATCACTCCAACTTAAAACCTGCGTATGATCTTCCCTTGCCGATGTTCCGGAAGCAAAATGAATCCCCTTATCCGAATACCACGCTGAGATTTCATTTCCGTCAATGATATAGCCGTTTCCCCCTTGAAAAGTATTTTTAAGGTATTCTCCCAATTCTTCATTGCTTTTTCCTTTAGAAAACTCGGCAATAACAGGAAGTCTGCCACCATCGTGATTTCCTCCGTTAATAAGGACAGTGTCTATATCTTTCTGAGCAAGAGGGATGCTAAGCCTTATCTGTCCATAAGAATTTTCAGGCAAAGAAAAAGAAGCCTTGTCCGCTTCTCTTATCTCTACTTTAGTATTTTCTTTTAGATTTCCACGATTTCCTTGATGGTCATTTCCTTCAAGGCTGAAATCATCGCCCCATACTGAGGACTTTCCTCGCTCTCTATCTTCCAAGCTTCCATCAGTTTCGGCTTCTCTGTTCTCATAAATGCTATCGCCTGTTTTTGAATATCCATCAGGTGTTCTGTCAGCTTCTTCTCCTTGTATAGATCCACTAACATCTCGAAGCGGCTCTGCTCCTCGCTCTGTGAAAGATAATCCAGCCTCATCACTGCGTAGGTCGGATTCGGATATTCCTTGATGAATTCCATCTGTTTCTCCAAGCTGCTTAGTGTATTCTCCCTGATTTTGACTGCTATCTCCTCCGTACTCCCCATTTCTGAAAACTCGCTCGGTTTCACTAATTCTTTCCTTATCATCTCGTCGAAGTACATAGTTTTCTCCTTCCTCAATTTCTTCTTTAATCTTATTATATCCTGCTTCTCTGCTTCTTAAAACTCCTTTTTGAAGCTCTATCTCTTTGCTCTTTTGAATGGTTGTATCTATGATATTTCCGCTAATATCCGATACGGTTTCACCAAGGCTCATAAGGGATATGCTGTCCAGTCTTTTGAAATTTTCTCTTAACAGCTCCTTATCCATAGGGTAGTATAACTTAAATCTTGAAGCTACTGCATAGCTGATGGAATTCCTTAAAAATTTGACAAAGGATGTTCTGTCCTCATCAGCTATTCTAAGCTCATTCATCAGGCTGTCTATCTTTTCATCGCCATAAATTCTGCTTAAGGAAAAGATATTTTCAAGGTTACTTTCGCTTTCTTCATAGCCTTCACTTGCTATCATTTCCTTTAAGACCTCTTGATGAGCTTCTTTATCAAATCGCCAAAGATTGACCTCATTGACATTTCTGTTTCTTGAAACGGTCTGGCTTACATCAAAGATATAGTCAACCTTTTTATATGTTCCGTAGTCCTCTAAAATCGGAATCCCTTTCTGTCCTCGCATAACTGTTCGATGAAAGCGTTCACGCCAATAGTCGAACTTGGCACAAGCTGTTGCTTCAGGATTTTTATCATAGATACTTAATTGACTTCTAGAGTCATATCTTTGATTGTTCCCGACAACCTTTAGGAGCTTTAAATATTCCGCTTCGCTATGCAGAATATCTTGTTTTACAAGCTCCAAAATGTTATGAAAATCATTGATTCGCATTTTTACCTCCTTTTTCTAAATCCCCCGATTTCGGGGGATTTAATTTCCTATTCATTTTTCCTATTCATTCTTCTGGTGTTCCTCTACCGTATGTTTTATCTGTTCCTCAATCTTTTCTAAAAACTCTTTTTTGGAAGATTTGCCCTGTGATATATCAGACAACTCCATTTCCCATTGTGCCGTCATTTCTGCCGATTTAAAGTTATCTGCAACAATCTCTATCAGGCTTTTTCCTTTCGGTGTTGCAATCAGATTCTTCTTATCTCGTTCAATAAATTCTTTGTAAATCAGATTTTCAATAATGCCTGCTCTTGTTGCCGGTGTTCCAAGTCCTTCTCTTTCCACTTCAACACCTTTTTCCAATGCATCATTACCTGCAAGCTCCATAGCTTTTAAGAGTGTGTCCTCAGTAAAGTGTTTCGGAGGCTGAGTGTACTTTTCTTTAATCTCTTTATTTCCAATGGTAATAACATCTCCAATGCTTACATCAGGAAGCTCCAAGTCCTCATTCTTCTTAGATTTGTATTCTTTAAGGTATTTTGTAAAGCCCTCCTCTTTAATTACCTTTCCGGTACTTGTAAATTCAAAACCGTCAAATTCAGCTACAATTTTAGTAGTATTTTGGGTGAGTGGATAGCCTGCACTTGCGTGAAACTTATTAGAAATCAGTCGATATACTTTTGCTTCACTTTCAGGAAGTTTTGATATATCTTCACTGAGCGATGATACGGTCGGGATAATCGCATGATGATCCGTAACTTTTTTAGAGTTGAATACTACCTTGATACGCTCTGTATCAAAATCATTTTTTCCTAAGATATTGTTGACTGTGCTTGTAATCATATCTTCGGTTAAACATCTGCTGTCCGTTCTTGGATAAGTAATCAGCTTCTTTTCGTATAAACTCTGTGCGTAATCAAGGGTTTGTTTTGCACTGTATCCGAAATACTTATTGCACTCTCTTTGCAAGGTTGTAAGGTCAAAGGGCAGATCAGGCTTTATAATTTTCTCTTTCTGAATGACATCCGCAATTTCTATTCTGTTTTCGATTAAATTTTTAAGCTGTTCCGCCACTTCCAAGCTGTTAATTCGTTCTGTGGAAAGAGTAAAGCTGTCAAGTTCAAGTTCTACCGTATAGTATTTTTCTTTCTTAAAGTTTGCTATCTCGTCATCTCTTTTAACAATCATGGAAAGGGTAGGTGTCTGAACTCTCCCAACACTGTAATTTTGCTTATACAGGCAGGAATAAAGCCTGCTGATATTCATTCCGACAAGCCAATCTGCAATTGCTCTTGCCTGTGCCGACTCAAAAAGATTGTCATAGTCTTTTCCGTCTTTTAGATTATCAAAGCCGTCTTTAATTGCAAAATCTTCCATTGATGAAATCCAAAGCCTTTTCATCTTCTTTTTGCAGTTTGCTTGAAGATATACAAGTCTGAAGATTGCTTCTCCCTCCCGTCCTGCATCACAAGCATTGATAACTGTATCAATTTCCTTATCGTTCATCAGTTTTTTAAGTGTATTAAACTGCTTTTTCGTTGCCTTTGCCACCTCGTACTGATACTCACTTGGAATAATCGGCAAGTCGTCAATATTCCATTTTGCATACTTTTCATCATAAGAATCGGGATTTGCCATTTGTATTAAATGTCCCACACACCAGCTTACCCTGTATCCGTTTCCCTCATAGTATCCGTCTTTTTTATTCTTTGCTCCAATCACTTTGGCTATGGATAGGGCAACACTCGGTTTTTCTGCTATCACAAGTTCCATATCGTTTTTCCTCCTTGTTCTCAGTAAAATAGGGCGAAAGTTGTAGTTCTCTCGCCCTGTGTTATGTTCTGAATATTATATGTTTTTCGTGAAGAATTATTCTTCTAATTCATCTTCACTGTCATCTGTTTCTGTTTCATCTTCCATTTTCTGATTTTCAACTTCTTCATTTTCCATTTCTTCGCTGCCTTCCGCTTCCGAGAAAAAATCATCATCTTCCTCTAAGGCTTCCAGTTCCTTATCTTCTTTCTTCTTTGCTACCTTAAAATAATAGCCTGCTCCCAACGCCCCCAAAGTTACAAGAGCAAGCAGGATATATGTTCCGGTGCTGCTTTTTTCTTCCTTTTTTTCAGGCTTTGTTTCTTCTTTCGCTTCGTCCTTTATGGATTCTTCCTTAACTACTTCTTTCGGTTTTTCCTTTGCTTCAACCATATTGAGCAGATCATCTTCGGAAACTTCGGTAAGGAGCATTACATTTTCTCCCTGTTCATCGTGATTGATAATGAGGTGAAAGGTCTTACCGTTCTTCGTCTTAAAGGTAATAAACTGTCTTGCATCGGCTGAATATTTGTCTGTTTCTTTATTGTCCTTATCGCTGTTATGATGAATCGGATAATCTTGGTTCGCATTATCTTTGTTTTCAGTAACGGAAGCTCTTGCTTTTGAGGGAGCGGAAGCCACTCCCTTATTTGTATTTGCCTTTTCACCGTTTGAAGCCGCATTATTTTGTTTTAAGTTCTCAGGTTCTTTCGCATTTAACTTATTGGGATAGCGGACTTCTTTTTCTTCTTCCTTTTTAATAACTGTAATTTCCGTTTTTTTCGGTTCTTCTTTTAGTGTTTCCTGTGCTGCTTCTTTTTCATCAACCTGTGCATAGGCTACCGATGGGTAAGCTGCCATAATGACCATAACCACAAGAAGCAAAACTGTCATTAGCCTTGTAAATACCTTATTTTTCATAACTGTTCTCATCTGTTTTCTCCTTTTTCGTTTCTGTTTGTTCCTTTTTAACCTTTGCCATTAAATCTGTAATTGTGATGTTGTTCTTCCTGCAAATGGCAACAATCTCCTCATTTTCAAGTTCTTCTTCACGAATCAATAAAGGCTCCAATTCTTCATCAATCAGAGCCTTCTTATCCCTTAACTTCTTTATCTTGTTTTTTACTGCTGTAAGTTCTTTTTTCACATTTTACCGTCCTTTCATCGTTTAACGAACTCTACCGAATCCATAGAAATGTTCTCTCCAGTAAGGTGTATTGATACTGACAAAGCGAATCGGATCTCCTGCGTGTATCATCATTCCGTTCCCTGCGTAAATGCCGACGTGAGATATTGGACTTCCACTGTTATAGGTGTTTTTAAAAAAGATTATATCTCCCGCCTTTGCTTCCGATGGTGATACGGGATTGCAGTAAGTTTTGTAAATTCCCCAAGCGGTCGTTCGTGGCATATTTTTTACTCCCGAATGGGTAAAGCTCCAACACACAAAGGACGAACAGTCGAAGTTATTCGGCCCGTTCGCCCCAAATACATATCTCTTTCCGATATGCTTTTCCGCTTCGTTAAACAATGCCTTCACCGTTACATCATCAAAGGCAATTCCCGGATTTGAAAAGTCGGGATTCTCTACAATCTCCGATAAATTTCCGTTTCCGCTTCCAAAGACAGTTTCCATATTTCCTTTAGATGCAAGCAGTGCTTCATAGTGAAGAACATTATCGGGATACTCTGCAAAGATTTCTCTTACAACACTGTCCATTTCTCTTTTCTTCAGCGTTACTATGAGCTTCTTATACTCATAGGCTTCTTCATGGCTTTCGGTATGCTCATTGCCATCTTCATCGGTATATGTTTCCGTAACTGTCCTGTATCTGATTTCAATTTCTTCCCGATAAGATAAATCATACATCTTTGTAAAAAGGTCATTGATGATGCTTTGAACTTCCTTTGAATCCTTAATTTCTCCACATCTTGAAGTGATGTAGGATAAAAGTTCATGGGTATTGTGTCCGATTTCTCCCTCTTTTTCTATGATGTATTCATCATAGCCGGGATAATTTCCCTCTACGGAATCTATCTCCTCCTGTAGTCCTTCCTCCAATCCCGAAAACTGCTGATTGATTTCACTTAGCACAGTTTGGTTGGAAAGATAGGTTGTGGTTAATACTCCGCTTGTAGAGTTCATCATTCCAGTCATAGATGTGCCTGCAAAGTTGGTAAAGAAAGTCAGTAAAATAATAAGACCTATGACAATCATCATAAGTCCCTTTGCTTTTCGTACGATCATTTCCTTTGAACTCTTTAAGGTGTTAATAACTCCTTCCTTAATCCTGTCCCTAAGCCTTGATTTATTCTGCTTTCTTATAGTATCTTTCATTTGCTTACGCTTTTGAAATCTCTTAAAGGTATCAGCTTTCTTGTACTCATCCGTTTTCTTTAATTCCTCTTTGGCTTCCCGAAACTTCAGCTTTGATTTACGCTTTCGTATCTTGTAATCTTTTTTGCTGATATCATAGCTTTTCTTAGCCTTTTTCTTATCGGCATAATTTTTTATCCCATGAAGTAATTTTGAGTTTACATCTGCAATCTTTTCTCCTGTTTCCACGCCCTGATTTTCATCACTGCCATGGGAAAGATAATCCCTTACCGTCTCACTTCCTTTTGCAAGTCCTGATAGAGCAGACACCTTTGCGACCTTATTTTTCAGTGCCTTTTTTTGCTCTTTGGAAAGCCTGTTCTTTTTTTCTTTGTCATAGACAGTTTCTTTACCGGTATTTTTGCTTTCAGCCTTATCTTTAGCATTTTCTTCTTTTGAAGTATTATCCTTACTTCTTGTATAGAGCTTATCTGAATAGTTTTTCTTCTTATACTTTTCCTTTTGAGCCTTATGCTTTTTTGAGAATTTTTCTGTCATATCCTCTTTTATATGAAGATTATCTTCCACATCATAAGCTGATTCAAAATAATCGCTGTCCCTAAAATCATTGTCATACCTGTCGATGATACCGTCATTATCAAGGTCTTTGCCTAAAGGATCGTAGATTCGTCCGTCTTTCACATCGGTATTATAGTCTGACTTTATTTCGGCATTTCCTTGACTGTTATTTATCTTAACAGATTTTCTATGCCTTGCATTTTTCTTGGAACTTCCCTGAGTAAGCTCATTCTTAGAAACTCTCTTGCTTATCTTTTCGTGTATCTTATCCTGAAATCTATCTTTGTCATGAATAATCTTCCCTCTATAATCATCCCCATGCTTTAGCTTACTACTTTCGTCAATATCAAAACTATCTTTTCCTAAAAGTTTTGCTTCTTCCCTTATTTTTTGTCTTTCGGCAAAGTCTTTTTTCAGTTTTTTATTCATAAGCCTACCTCACTTCTTCAGGTTTCGTTGTCATCTTCTTATATAAAATGGTGTCTTTTGGGAACTTGTCGATAAATGGAACTATGGTATTTCCAAAGAACAGCAGTCCCTCGCCCTCATTGGAGTTGGTAACATATTTAAGCTGAGGTTTTGAGATTTTAAGCTTTCTTGCAAGTATTTCTCTATCGCCGGATGCCTGATTAAGCATTAGTACAAAGTCCGTATTATCAAAGATATTTTCTATCTCCTTACTCATGAGTAGGTCTTTGACATTCTGCGTGATACCTGTCGGAATACCACCCCATTTCCTGAAACGCTTCCATATCTCAACGGAGTAGGAGGCGGTCTGTTCTTCTTTTAAAAGTAGGTGAAACTCATCGATGTAATACCTTGTTGCCTTATTTCCTCTGTTTTGCGACACTTTATTCCAAACCTGATCCTGAATCACAAGCATTCCGATTTTTTTAAGCTGACTGCCCAATTCCTTGATGTCAAAACAAAGGAGCTGCTTGTTGAGATCCACATTCGACCTGTGGTTAAAGACATTTAAACTTCCTGATACATAAATCTCCATCTCCGTTGCCAGTTTTTTCCCGACCTTTTCTTCCTGATTTTTTAACATATCGTATAAATCCTGAAGTATCGGCATATTCTCTTTTATCGGATTATCAAAATACTTCTCATAAATCTTAGGTAAGCACCTGTCTATGACCGACTTTTCCTCTGCCGTCAGTCCGCTTCCTCCAACGACAAGTTCAAGCATAGACATAATGAAGTTCGCCTTGTCTTTTAACGGTGCATCTCCATCGCCATAGTTCATATTGATGTCAAGAGGATTCAGGTAGTCCTTTGACTTACTGCTGACCTTAATAACTTCTCCGTTAAACTGACGCACAAGGTTGCCATATTCACCCTCCGGATCGCAGATAATGACATCATCATCCGTTACAATAATAGCATTAGCCATTTCTCTTTTCGCTGAAAATGACTTACCGCTACCCGGTGTACCAAGTATCAAACCGTTCGGATTTTTGAGCCTTTTCCTGTCTGCCATAATTAGGTTATGACTGAGGGCATTTAATCCGTAATACAAACTGTTGCTTGAGTTGATGAAAAGTTCTTCCGTTGTAAAGGGCATAAAGACTGCCGTAGATGAGGAAGTAAGTCCTCTGTTAATCTCAAGCTTATTTACTCCAAGAGGAAGTACACTTACAAGTCCCTGTTCCTGTGTGTGGTCAAGCCTTTTTATCTTACAGTTATGCTTATTGGCAATGGAGCTTATCTGTGCAATAGAGTTTTCAAGTTTTTGTATTGTCCTTGCAAAATTCATAAAGACAATGGTTACAACAAACATTCTCTCATCTCTTGTCTGCAAGTCTTTTAACAGGCTTTTTACATCTTCCCCATAGGTGATTAAGTCTGACGGTAAGATGTCCATATCATAACCCGATCTTACCGCCTTTTTATTTTCCTCAATTCGCATCTTATCAATATCGGTATTTTTCCTTTTTACCATCTTAATGGCTTCGCTCTGTTCTATCGCCCTGATATGAAACGAGATATTGATGTTATCATCAATGTCTAAAAACTCTGAAAGCATACGGTCTGAAAGCTCACTTGCAAGGATTTGAAAATGGCTTGTTGCTCCGATGAATTTACCGAACTTAAAATATCTGCTTGGTGTAAAGTTAAACTCATCAGGTGTAATATATGTCTTTGTACTTTCTTTTCTTTGCAAGTCATTATATGAAAAGTAAAATGTCTTACTTGGATTTAATATATCGTGAAGAATCTTTAACCTTTCTTCGCCGGTAAGGCTTTCCGCCCTTACTCCCATATTTTTAAGATTGGATAAGATGTCTATCTCCAGTCTTTCAAGTTTTGAGATTGCCTGCTCCATATTGTCCGCCTCTACTGTAAATGTTACATACTTTGATTTTTTCAGTCCGTTATTTCCCTTTACTATCTGGCTTTTTAGCATTTCTCTAAACTCTAATCGTATATCGTCAAAGCCATCCTTTTTATCCGGTATTTGTATTGCCGACTGCATTTCTTCATTTCTTCCAAGCTGATTAATATATGAAAGCTCGATACTTACACTCGGATCAAAGGAGTTTAGAAAGTTTGCAAACTGGTTAAAAATCAAGTCCCTATCTTCATCTAAGGCAAGCTGGTAGTTAATGTCCTCAAAGACGATACTTTTATTAAAGTACCTTTCATCTGTTTGGCATATACCGCTTTTTAACATTCTAAGATAGGGAATGGTATCTTCTACGGTATGGCGTTTCGGCTCTTTCTTTAAGATAAGACTTAAAAATCCGCTTCTCTCTTTTTTCATCTTTGTTTTATCTTGCTTTAAGTCCTGTTTACCCCTTTTTAGTGCCTTTTTGTTTCTTTCTAACTTTATCTGCTGAATTTTTCTTTTGCTGTTCAAGGTAAACCTCCTTTCTCACACGCTTCATCGGTTGGTAAAACTTGTGCAAATAGATATGCTTAAAATACTTTTCAAAGGGCAGTCCGTCCTTTTCAAAAAGAGTTGCGAAAAATATAGGAAGCGTTGATACAATAAGAAGTATGACCGCTATATCATTTGGTACAAATTTTCTTGTAAAGATATATACGGGGATTCCTATCAGTCCTGCAACGCTGAATCCTATGAGCTGTCTTTTGGTAAGATTAAAAGCAACTTTTGTTTTAACTTTATTTAAATCTTTTGGAATGGGTACATACGCCATAAGCTACCTCCCATCTTCCTTTATTCTCAAAAGTTCCTCTATATGTCCATATACGCTTGAAACTTCGTCCCTTACTTCTTCGATTTCTCTTTCCATCTCATTATTTTTCTCACTTTGAAACATCAAAATGGAATTGCTGTCTCTTTTGACAGTATCAATCTTTTTCTCCAGTCTGCTTAGTTTTCTCCTGTTTAGTGCAGTAAAAGCTACTGCAAATCCTGCAAGGAAAACTTCCACAGATAAAAAGAGTCTTTCTTTATTTTCTGTTGTTTTCATCTTATCCTCCTTAATGCGAGTTCATCACGCTTTTTGCAAGTGTTCCGCTCTTTAACATCATCAGTCCCAGTAATACGGCATATCCGAGTACCATAAATATGCTCGTGTGTATGTCCGTAAAGTTTATCGTTTTAACCAATACTGCATAAATTCCAAGACAAACCATTAGAATCAATCCCTGAAGCCCTAAAGCAAACAGTCCTTTGATGTAGTTTGTTCCTATCTGCCCCCATTCTTTGTTTCCCATCGTCGCAAAAGGAATGGCTGAAACAGATGAGTACACATAGATTTCAAACATTCTTCCATAAACTACAAGCATAATCACGATGGATATTGCCTGTATTGCAACTTTTACAAGTGAGATTTCAAACAGAATCATTAAAAGCTCACCCAGTCCTTTATCCTTTAGGGCATCCACCATCTGAACAATCTGATCTCCGGAAACTGTGGCAGAGGTGTTGATTACCCCTGCCGCCTTGTTTACCATACTTTGTGCAACATCAAAAACCGCCATTGAAAACTCAAAGGCATGAGATACTAACCATACAGCAATCCACATCTTGATGATGTATTTGAAAAACTCAAAGGTGTCCGTATCGTGCATATTGTTCTTTTGCATGACCATATTGATAAGCTCGATACAAAGGACTGCCGTTATGATTAGCCCTGCTATGGGAATAATAACGGAGTCATTAATATTTTTAATAAAGCTGAATACTTCTCCGTTCCACCCCATAGGTGTCTTTCCTACATCTGCTGCAACGTTGTTTACCTGATTGTTTATGTCAAGAAACATGGACTCTAAGTTTGCCTTGATACCTCCGAGCAGAAGTTCTCTGAAAAATTCTTCTATCTTATCGAAAATACCAAACATAGATTTCTCCTTACTTCAAAAGATTTGCAAGTAGCGGAATAAGCTTTAAGCCGATAAGGACAATACCTCCTCCAGCCATAAGCTGCTTTATACCTTGTGATTTTGCTCCGGGATTGTCATTACCGTACCCTTCCATCAGGTTGATAACTCCCCATGCACCAAGTCCTGCACCTACCGCCATAACTAATATTTTTAATACATCTACCGCCTGTGTAAAAAATTCCATTTTATTCTTCCTCCCTATTTTCTTTCTTCTCAATTTTGTTGTATGACTTTACTACAAAGTTTTTGTAAGTCTTACCGTCTTTTTCACGCTCTTTGAAATATCCAAAGATATGAATGAGATCGCCTTTTTCAAAGTCTTTTGCTGTTTCTGCCTTCTCGCCATAGGCTGCACAGTTGATATATTCCTTGCCTTTCCCGTACTTTTTTACAAGAGTAAAGTTTGTAACTTCTACTGTTTCCTCATCTTTTTCAAAACTTGAGAACGTAGGCTCTGCAACCAAGTTGGCATTGATGTTAATCATTTCCTGCTTCATGTTTTTTATTTCTCCTTTTTCTTTTCAATAAAAAAAGCGACTGAAAGTTTTATTTTCCAATCGCTTCATAACGCTACTGTTAAGTTTTCTTATGTTTTATTAAGTGGGATTTCTTATCCTTATCATCTTTCCTCCTGCTTTTTACATGAAAAAAGCAGCAAATCTATTTTTAGACTTACTGCTTATCATCACTGCTGTTTACTTGTTTTTCTTCTTTTATCTTTTCTATCTTCTTCGTGTCTACAAAGTGAGTAGCATACCATTTTTCAATATCTTCAGAACCACTTTTGCTAAACCGTAGTTTAATAACCGGCTTTTTCCCTTGCCCGTTCTTTTTCTTAACCGCCCATTTCTTATATACACAAAACGACGGCTTTAGATTTCCTTTCTTTGCATATACCCTCATTTCATGCAGTATTGTAGACAATTTTTTAAGATTGACCTTGCATACTTTTTCCAAATACAAAACTTTTCCATTTTTCCAAAGTTCATAGTCGGTCTTTGAAAGTATTTCCAAATCCATAAGCACATCTACTGCTGTTGCATATCCTTTTCTTTTTAATTGGTGATACATAGATGAATGAACTTTTCCTATCAGTTCTTTATCGTTCAATAAGGTTTCCTCCTTGTGTATTTCTCTTTGATTATTATACCAAATGCAAATAATATCTAACAGCTACAACTTCATAATAACCGTATTCTTATTTAGTTTAGCCTTGCCCCTTCTTTTCATATAGCTTTCTATATCAAACAAATTCTTCTTGTCATAATCCTCAAGTAGCTTATAGTTCTTGTGCTTTGTAATATCAAATTTATCCGATAGGAAAGGGCGGACACCACGAAGTTGAAAGATACATTTACTGCCGTCCATTACTGTTATTTCGTCCTGACTCATCAGCTCTTTCCCCGTCTTTTGATAATTTAATCCGAAACTCTTTTGATTGCTCCTTGTTTCAGAAGTGTTATATAGGTCTATGGTTTCCTTACCAAGTGTTTCAGATAGCTCTTTAAGTGTTGTTTTCTCTTTGCCACCTAAGAATAGGGTACTATCACAGTTACCTACGATTGTATCGGCGTTATCCTTGTAGATTGCCTTTAACTGAGATTGTGCCTGTAAAATAATGCTTGCCGAAATCTCTCGGCTTCGGATTGTGGCAATCAACTTCTCAAACTTTGGAATTAAGCCGATATTTGCAAACTCATCAAGCAGGCATCGCACATGGACAGGAAGCCTGCCACCATATACATCATCCGCTTTATCACATAAAAGATTAAATAACTGAGAGTACATAATGGATACTACAAAGTTAAAGGTATCATCGGTGTCCGAGATAATAACAAAGAGGGCAGTCTTTCTATCTCCAAGAGTATCAAGCTCCAGTTCATCTTCTTGCATCAAGTCCCTAAGTTCCTGAATATCAAAGGGAGCAAGCCTTGCACCACAGCTTATAAGAATCGATTTGGCAGTTTTTCCGGCTGCCAATTTGTACTTCTTATATTGCTTGACTGCAAAGTGTGTAGGCTCTTTCTTTTCCAGTGCTTCAAAGAGTCTGTCTATCGGATTCATATAGGTTTCATCATCTTCTCTGACTTCTGAAGCGTCTATCATATCAAGGAGAGTAGCGAAGTTCTTTTCTTCCTTTGGAGCTTCATAGAAGATATAGCCGATAAGTGCTGTATAGTAGAGTTTTTCGGCTTTTACCCAAAAATCCTCACCTGCTTTTTCTCCCTCACCTTTGGTATTTGCAATGATAGTCTGAACAAGTTTTAATATATCTTTCTCAGAATGAATATAGGCAAATGGATTGTATTTCATACTCTTTTTGAAGTTAATGGTGTTTAAGATTTTTATCTCATAGCCATTATCTTCAAGCATCTTGCCACACTCAAGAACTATCGTTCCTTTCGGATCGGTTACGCAATATGACGAGTGCATTTGCATAAGGTTCGGTTTGACATAAAACCTCGTCTTACCACTTCCACTACCTCCTATGACAAGTACATTCTTATTTCTTGCATACTTTGGATTCGACGGTCTACCGTTCATTGTCAATCGTTCAGTTTGAGTAAGCAAGATGTTGTTTTGGAATTTTTCATCCATATACGGCTCAATGTCTTTTTTATTTCCCCATCTTGCTGAGCCATACTCTCTACCTTGCCTGAACTTCTTGGCATTTTTACCTTTGGTATAGATAATGAATTTAATTATAGCAGCAACAACGATTCCTGTCAGTATATCCACCAAATAAATACTTGGGAGAAAACTCATCGTATTAAGCTCAAGTATTCCTTGAAATATCCTGTCTATTACATCTCCGCCGGTATAGCTTCTCACATGATAGGAGAAAATATTCCCAATATAGAAAAATGCAAGATAGGGAATGTTTTGCTTTGCAAACTTTACCTTATCTTGCACCTTAAATAAGCCTTTAATGTCCTTTAATATCTTATCTATCACAAGTCTCTTCACCCCCAATCAAAAGTAATAGGTAGTTCCTACCTTTTTGTGTTACAAAGGTCTGTATTCCGACCGCTTCACTGCCTTCTTTGCACCATTCCTTCACCTCAAAATATCCCTTATTGTTCTTGGCATAGGGTAGAAGTCTACTTTTCTTATCCCGATAAATAAGGTTCTGATCTATCAAAAACTGAATGAAGGCTTTTTGGGGGATATGAAGCTCTTTTGCTGTGTTTCTAAAGTTGGTCAACAGATTGTTATTCACCAGTTCATCAAAATACTTGGCTTTCGGCTCTAAATCTTCTATGATTTTTTCTTTTTCAGCAATCAGGTGATTGGCAAGGAGTACCGCATTTGCCAATATTTCTTCATTATTCATTTTTTCTTGATTTTTGATATATCCGCCATTCTTACGAATGCTTGGTAATACCTCTGTGGTTACCCATCTTTTAAAGTCCTTTGCCTGTGGTAACTTGGAAGATAGGATAAGAGAGTAAAGACCGGACTCGTTGATTATCGTAAATGACTGTCTACCACCAAGGGTGTCGTGTTTCACGACTCCCTTATCTTCTTCCGCAATGTGTCTTACCAAAGCATCTCTCGTGTTTGCATAGCCCAGTTTTTCGGCTACTTCTTTTCCGATAAAGAAAAACTCACCGTCTTTTTCCATTACAGTGAGTTTCCCAAATTCCATATTTTCAAATGTTATCAAACTGCTCATAAGCTCTGCTCCTTTTGTTTATTCTTAACTTTATCTTTAGAAACAGTATTTTTTGCCATCTCTTTAAACTTCTCAATATTTTTACGAACGGACTCTTTCCGTTCCGTTTTTCTTTCTGATCTTGCAAGAGCATTTTTAAAGGCTTTCTCCATCATTTTCATATCTTTGGCTTGGAAAAATACGGAGTATTTGCCTGTTTCCTTATCTTTTATCACTGAAAACTTAACACCGTATTTGTTCAGCTCTTTTTTCAGTTCCTTAAGCTCCGCTTCTTCTACCGGTATTTCTTCAAGCTGTCCTTTTTTCGCCATATCTTTGAGCTTGACTTCATTTCCGTTTACTTTAACGAGTTTTTCAAGTCCTCCCAGTTTATTCGCTTCTTTCATCAGTTTTTTCAACAGATTTAAAAGAAGTTTTCCTGTTACTTTGGCAGCCTTAATCTCAAGGCTTAGTGTCTTTCTTGCAATTTCTTCGTTAATCACATTCAATATCCTCCTCTCATATCATAGCTTACAAGGGCAGAGTAATGTGCATCTATCCCACTTGGTGCATTATATGCTGCTGTTAGGACAAATGCTCTGATATTCCTAATCTTGTATTCATTTTCCTTAATAACATCTGACAGATACTCCAAATGCTCTGATTTAAGTTTTCTAAATCTTTCTTTTACTATATGTGCAGGAAGCTTCGTTTGATTGATTGTAACAAGCTCTCTATCATCAAGTATCATAATATCTGCCAGTATCTTTAATATCTCATCAAAGTCTTTAACTATAAATTTATTGCCCAACTCAAGATGTTCATAATAGCCTGTCTGTGTTCTTAACTCATCTAAGCAGTTCTGATATATATTTTTGTTTTCTATTTCCGCCTCTCCGTCCATCCTTTTTCTTGGTTCTGAATACTCGGCATCTATGACGGAATGATGGGTGGAATTATATGATGAAATATCTGTAGTAATCTTTGATGAATTATTTGTAGTAATCTCTGGTAATGGTTGGGGCATATTGCCATTTTGCATTGGCAGATTTTGCTCTGTTGCATTGGTGCAATCTGCACTTGTGCATTGGTGGGTTTTGCACTTTTCCATTGGTGCATTTTGCCCTAATGCATTAGGCACAGCTTTTTCTAAGGCTTGTAATTCTTCTTTTTTCTTTTTGTTCTCAATTTCAGCATAAAGTTCCTCCAGCTTTTCAGTATTTATGGCGTACCATTTTGTCTTATCTCTTGGATCTTTATTGTAGTTTCCTACGAGTAGAAAACCTGCCTTTTCCAACTTCGCAAAGGTTCTTTTTACAGTATCGAAACTCATATAGTCAAAATCTTTTTCCTGCCATGCTCTTATTGAGTTATATGTCCAATATCTTCCGTCATAGAAGTTATTGCCGGATTTCTTATTTATTTCTATCCAATAGTTTATTTGCTGTAAGATAAGAGCTTCATTTAAACCTATCTCTCTTGCCAATGTCTTATTTGCAACGATAGGTTGTTCATCAAATAAATACATACTCATCTAAAAGCTCTCCTTTCCATGATATTTTTCCACTAAAAAAGACGATAGTTTTTATCTATCGCCCTTGGTAACCATTTTTATGAAATTTTTTATATTGATTTTATGGCTTCATTGATTCCTTGTATAAAAGCTATAATTACAGCTCCTATCATCGGTATTCCGTAAGGACTTAGTAGAAATCCTATGATAAGTGCTTCTATTGCTGCTCTTGTGTTGTGTAGCATAAAGAACGAGCCTATGGCAGCAAATACACACATCAGCATTAGCAAATACAATATCGCTGTTCCTATACTAAGCAAGAATGTTAGAAATGCGGTCAAAATGCTTAACAGCAGGCTGATTGGGAACAAGATTATTTTTATTATCCATCTCATTGATTCACCACCGCCTTTGCTAATGGAATAACTGACACAATGGCTTGAAATATTTTTCTACATATCATAAAAGCCTCCTTTTCGATATTTTGTTTGATTTTAAAAATAGGGATACAGTGCTGAAAGCTCCTATTTATCAAGCTTTTTCCTCTGTATCCCTATTATATCTCAAGCCCATTCTGATTCGACTATCCCCACCAATGATTTTATCTAACTGCTCATCATTCAGTTCTTTAAATTCTACAACTTCCTTTTTTACTACCTCTTTTTTAGCAAACAACTTTTTCATAATTTCTCCTTAATGTTTGTTTTTTGTAAGAAATCTTACAAGGTAATTATACAAAATCTTCATAAATAAATTGAAAAAAACTCTAAACGACACATTTTTACATCTCAAAAGACTTCTTTATCCAGTTATAGAAAAAGGCACGCTTTCCCGTGCCCTTTTCTTATATGATCCCAGCAGGATTCGAACCTGCGACCGTTCGCTTAGAAGGCGAATGCTCTATCCAGCTGAGCTATGAGACCAATGCTCTATCATTTTAACAAAAAAAGCCTATGACGTCAAGATTACTTATGATAGGGACTTCCTTGTTGAATCATAAATGCTCGATAAATTTGTTCTACTAAAACTAATCGCATTAACTGATGAGGAAGTGTCAATTTTCCAAAACTCATCAGCAAATTAGCTCTTTTTTTGACAGCAGTAGACAGACCAAGACTCCCACCAATCACAAAAGTAATATCCGAAAATCCACGAACAGTCACATCGCTTAATCTCTTACTGAATTCTTCTGACGGAAATTGTTGCCCTTCAATAGCTAAAGCAATCACAAATTCTTTATCAGTTATTTTCGATAAAATACGAGTCCCTTCTTTGTCAAGAATTTGTTGATTTTCTAAATGACTTGCCTTATCAGGTGTTTTTTCATCTGGAAGTTCAATCATATCAAATTTAGTAAAGCGCCCTAAACGTTTTACATACTCTGCTATTCCATCTTTAAGGTATTTTTCTTTTAATTTTCCAACAGTTACAAGTTTTATTTTCATATCTCTATTCTACCATATCCACAATTATTTCACACCTTATTCACAGGATAAAAAATAAATTACCTTATAAATGACTTAGAAAATCACAGATTTTAAAAGTTATCCACAATTTGTGGAAAAAGTAAAACATTTAAGCTATAATTAAGTTAAATTCTTTATACTTTTAGTAATTGAAATAACTAGGAGGAAGATATGAAAAACTCTTCAAATTTCACAAAAAAATTGTTATTGCTTTTCATGGTCTTAGCTATAGGTTTTATTGGTGGTTTACTTGGAAACTTAACTTCATCTAAATTATCAACAAATAGCTCTACAACGACTAAAGTTAATCAAGTTACTACTGCTTATAAAAATACAAATTCCACAACACAAGCTGTGAGTAAAGTAAAAGATGCTGTTGTATCCGTTATTACCTATGCTAATAATAATTCACAAAACAGTGTGTTTGGAAATGATGATTCAAATAATAACAATGATAATTCTCAACAAGTAGCTAGCGAAGGATCTGGAGTTATTTATAAAAAAGATGGAAAATACGCTTACTTAGTAACCAATACCCACGTTATCAGTGGTGCTAAAAAAGTTGACATTCGTTTAGCAGATGGTAATAAAGTTCCTGGAGAAATTGTAGGGTCAGATACTTATTCTGATATCTCCGTTGTTCGCATCAGTGCTGATAAAGTAAAATCAGTTGCTGAATTTGGAGATTCTAGCAAATTGACTGTTGGTGAGACAGCTATTGCAATTGGAAGTCCACTTGGTTCAAATTATGCTAATACTGTGACTCAAGGAATTATTTCTAGTTTAAATCGTAATGTTTCTCTAAAATCTGAAGACGGACAAACGATTTCAACACAAGCTATTCAAACAGACACAGCTATCAACCCAGGGAACTCTGGTGGACCACTTGTGAATATCCAAGGGCAAGTAATTGGTATTACTTCAAGTAAAATAGCTAACAACGGCGGAACTTCGGTTGAAGGATTAGGATTTGCTATTCCATCTAATGATGTTATAAACATTATTAACCAGTTAGAAGCAAATGGAACTGTTACACGACCAGCTCTAGGAATCCAAATGATTGACATCACTAATCTGTCTAGTTCAGATCTATCACGTTTAAAACTCCCATCAAAAATAACTAGTGGAGTTGTCGTACGTTCAGCTCAATCTGGAATGCCAGCTGAAGGAAAACTTCAAAAATATGATGTGATTACAAAAGTAGATGATAAAGAAATTTCTTCAACAAGTGATTTACAATCCGCTTTATACAAACATTCAATTGGTGACAACATAAAAATCACTTTCTATCGTGATGGAAAAGAAACTACTACTACCATTAAGCTTACAAAATCTACAAAAGATTTAGATTCAAATAATTGACACTTTATTAACACATCTTTACAGAATTGTAAAGGTGTGTTATTCTATATAAACATGGAAAAATATCAATATATTGCACTTAAGGACATTCAAACTAATCCTTATCAACCAAGAAAAGAATTTTCAGAAGAAAAAATTACTGAGCTTGCTAATTCTATAAAAGAACATGGGATTATTCAGCCCATCATTGTACGAAAATCTCCGATAATTGGTTATGAATTGCTAGCTGGTGAAAGGCGTTTTAGAGCTGCTAAATTAGCAGGCTTAACAAATATACCAGCTATTATAAAAGAAGTAACAGATGATGAAATGATAAAGCAAGCCATCATTGAAAATTTACAACGAGAAGATTTAAATCCTATAGAAGAAGCACAATCTTATCAATATTTGATTGACAAAGGGTTGACACATAAAGAAATCGCTCTAACTATGGGAAAATCACGTCCTTATATTACAAATTCCGTCCGGTTATTAAATTTACCTCTCAATATTATCGAAGCGATAAAAGAAGGAAATATTTCTCAGGGACACGCTCGTCTGCTCATTAATCTCTCAGAAAAAGAGCAAAATCAGTGGTTTGATAAAATCTTATCTCAAAGCCTTTCAGTTCGACAGCTAGAAAAACAATTGCATTCCCAACAGACAAAAACTGTAACAAAAAATAAACATCATCTCTTCCTCAAAGAGGAAGAAAAAAGATTAAAAAAGATATTTGGTACAGAGATTTCTCTTCAATTTTCTAAACAATCTCAATCAGGGAAAATTTGTATTCATTTTTCAAACCTAGAAGAATATCAAAGAATTATTGACAGCTTTAAATAAGGCTGTTATTTTTATTCTTTCAAGTCACAGAGTTATCCACTCTTATTTTATAAGAAAACCTTAATAAATCACAGAAAAAATGCTTTATTCACAATCTGTGGAAAACTTCAAAGAACAATGTGAATTTATTTCCACAGATTGTGGAAAACTTTTGCATTTTATGTTAAAATAACTTCTATGGATAATTAAATATAACGAAGATTTATTAGCAAGGAAGGAGGTTTCTTATGTCACAAGAAGCTAATTTTTGGGCGCGTGTTTTAGAATTGGCTCAAAAACAAATCAAAAAAAATACATATGATTATTTTGTTTCAGGAGCTCGGTTAATGAAAGTTGAAAATTTTCAAGCTACTGTACTTCTTGACAGTCCTGTCAAACAATTATTTTGGGATCAAAATTTAGCAGATGTCATCATTACTGCAGGTTTTGAAATTTATAATGACCAAATTACCGTACACTATATCTTTCAAGAGGAAAATGATGAAGTTACTCAATCAACAAATACAAATCATTCAGTAGTTAAACCAAGCCTTCCTCCCATTGAAACCGGGTTAAAAGCAAAATATACATTTGATAATTTTGTTCAAGGCGATGGAAATGTTTGGGCTCTATCGGCGGCACTCGCTGTTTCTGAAAATTTAGCAACAACTTATAATCCATTGTTTATCTATGGTGGACCAGGATTAGGAAAAACCCATTTACTAAATGCAATTGGAAATCAAATTTTAGAAAATATTCCTGATGCTAGAGTGAAATACATTCCTGCTGAGACTTTTATCAACGACTTTTTAGAACATCTTCGATTAGGGGAAATGGAAAGTTTTAAGAGAACTTATCGAAGCCTCGATCTCTTATTGATTGATGATATTCAGTCTTTAGGTGGAAAGAAAGTTTCTACTCAAGAAGAATTTTTCAATACTTTTAATGCTTTACATGGAGACAATAAACAAATTGTACTAACAAGTGACCGAAGTCCTGATCATCTGGATAATCTTGAAGAACGTTTAGTCACGCGCTTCAAATGGGGATTAACTCAAAACATTACTCCACCTGATTTTGAAACAAGAATCGCCATTTTACGTAATAAGATAGAAGATTTAGATTACATCTTTCCAAATGATACCTTAGAATATCTAGCAGGTCAATTTGATTCAAATGTGCGAGATTTAGAAGGTGCTCTAAATGATATTTCTCTTATGGCTAGAGTAAAAAATCTGAAAGAAATTACAATTGACGCTGCTGCTGAAGCTATTCGAGCTCGAAAACAAGATGCAAGTCAAATTTTAGTTATTCCAATTGATAAAATCCAAACAGAAGTTGGAAATTTCTATGGAGTTAGCGTTAAAGAAATGAAAGGAAGTCGTCGGGTTCAAAATATTGTCCTTGCTAGACAAGTAGCTATGTATTTGGCCCGTGAATTAACCGATAACAGTCTTCCAAAAATTGGAAGAGAATTTGGCGGTAAAGATCATACAACGGTCATACATGCTCATGGGAAAATAAAAACAATGCTAGAAATGGATGATAATCTTCGATTAGAAATAGAAAACATAAAAAATAAAATCAGATAACTGTGGATAATTGCAGAAAAAATGTTAAAGTTATTCACAATTTATAAACAGGTCTGTTTTTGTGTTCTATCGCTGATTAGGAAACTTTCCCACAAGTTTCACACAAACTACTATTACTATTAACTTAATAATCATAAAATAATAAAAGGAGTGTCTATGATTAACTTTTCAATCAATAAAAATTTATTTTTACAAGCTCTAAATACAACCAAACGCGCTATTAGTCTTAAAAATGCTATTCCAATTCTTTCTACAGTAAAAATTGATGTTACAAATGAAGGAATTACATTAATTGGTTCAAATGGACAAATCTCTATTGAAAATTTTATTTCAATTAAAAACGAAAATGCAGGGCTTTTAGTGACCTCTTCAGGCTCTATTTTGCTTGAAGCAACTTTTTTCATCAATGTTGTATCAAGTCTTCCTGATGTTACACTTGATTTTAAAGAAATTGAGCAAAAGCAAATTGTTTTAACTAGTGGTAAATCAGAAATTACCTTAAAAGGAAAAGATGCAGATCAATACCCTCGTATTCAAGAAATTTCAGCAAGTAATCCTTTGGTGCTTGAAACAAGTGTTCTTAAAAATATTATTAACGAGACAGCTTTTGCAGCTAGTACACAAGAAAGTCGCCCGATTTTAACGGGGGTTCATTTTGTTTTAACAGAAAATAAAAATTTAAAAACGGTTGCAACAGACTCTCATCGGATGAGTCAAAAGAAGATTGTTTTAGGAAAAAATGGGGATAATTTTGATGTTGTTATTCCTAGTCGTTCTCTACGCGAATTTTCAGCCGTTTTTACGGATGATATTGAAACAGTAGAGATTTACTTCACAAATAATCAATTGCTCTTTAGAAGTGAAAATATTAGCTTCTACACTCGGCTGTTAGAGGGAAATTATCCTGATACCGACCGTTTAATTCCAACAGAATTTACTAGTATCGTAACATTTGATAAAAATAACCTTCGTTATGCAATGGAACGCGCACGCCTTCTTTCAAATGCAACTCAAAATGGAACAGTTAAATTAGAAATTATAAATGGTGTAGTTAGTGCACATGTGAACTCTCCTGAAGTTGGCCGTGTAAATGAAGAAATTGATACTGAAAGTATATCAGGTCAAGATTTAACCATTAGTTTTAATCCAACGTATTTAATTGATTCATTAAAAGCTATTAATAGTGAAAAAGTTACAATCAGCTTTATTTCGGCTGTACGTCCATTTACTTTAGTTCCAAATGAAGATACAGAGAACTTTATTCAATTGATTACACCAGTGAGAACAAACTAATGTATGATGTAGGAAATTTTGTTGAAATGAAAAAACCACATGCTTGTACGATTAAATCTACAGGCAAAAAAGCAAATCGTTGGGAAATTATTCGAGTGGGTGCGGATATTAAAATTCGCTGTACAAATTGCCAACATATCGTGATGATGAGCCGATATGATTTTGAACGAAAACTAAAAAAAGTGCTAGGAAATTGATTTCTTAGCACCTTTTCATAATCTTATTTTAATTTTTCAAATTTACCGTCTGTAATTTCTTTAAAACCTTTACTTGTTAAGAGTTCTTTACTAGCTTTCATACTAACTTTTTTAGTTTTTCTCGTATTCTTATCTGTATACATTCCAGGTAAGGTTGCTAATTTATCAAAGTCTACTTTATTAAAGTTAATTTCTACAGTTTCCTTAACTCCCTTTTCTTCATAAGTGACTTTTTCTTTAATTCCTTCAATATTTTGATACATTTGAGAAGCTTTATCAATTCTGTCTTTAACATCTTCTTTTTTAGTAGCTCCTAAGGTTTTATAAGACCAAAATGAATTAGTAGTTTGTTTTGTGACAATATCTCCTTTATAATAATAGGTTAAACGTAAGTCGTATTGCAAATTTTGATCAATTCTTTGAAATGACATCTTTTTTTCTTGAGATCCGCATGCAATGAGAGTGATGAGCGAAAAAACTGTAACAAAACCAACCAATAATTGTTTTAAATATCTTTTTTTCATGGCATTACCTCCTATACCTCAATAAAATTATAATATTTTTATTAGGAAAATACAACATTTTACAAAAATGATTAAGTTATAAGTCAAATAGTGGTAAATATGATATAATGGTTTATTGAATTGAAAAGGTGAAAGGAAGAGTGAAATGGCTTTAACAGCAGGAATTGTGGGATTGCCTAATGTTGGAAAATCCACTTTATTTAATGCAATTACAAAAGCAGGAGCAGAGGCAGCTAACTACCCCTTTGCGACGATTGACCCTAATGTTGGACGGGTAGAAGTTCCAGATGCTCGTTTGGATAAATTAACAGAGCTTATCAAACCACAGAAAAAAGTGCCAACAACTTTTGAGTTTACAGATATTGCAGGGATTGTAAAAGGAGCTTCAAAAGGAGAAGGTCTTGGAAATAAATTTTTGGCTAACATTCGTGAAGTTGATGCCATTGTTCATGTGGTTCGGGCTTTTGATGATGAAAATGTTATGCGGGAACAAGGACGTGAGTCAAGTTTTGTTGACCCAATGGCTGATATTGAAACAATTAATCTTGAGTTGATTTTAGCAGATTTAGAAAGTATCAATAAACGCTACACACGTGTAGAAAAAGTTGCTCGAACGCAAAAAGACAAAGATTCAGTAGCTGAGTTTCATGTTTTGCAAAAAATCAAACCAGTTTTAGAAAATGGTTTATCAGCTCGTACCATTGAATTTGATGAGGAAGAACAAAAGATTGTCAAAAAATTATTTTTATTGACTACAAAACCAGTGCTTTATGTTGCGAATGTTGGTGAAGACGAGGTAGCATATCCGGATAATATTGAGTATGTTCAACAAATTCGCGAGTTTGCAGCAACTGAAAATGCAGAGGTAGTGGTTATATCTGCGCGTGCTGAAGAAGAAATTTCTGAGCTAGATGATGAAGATAAAGCTGAATTTCTTGAAGCAATGGGCTTGAACGAATCTGGGGTTGACAAATTAACCAGAGCAGCTTATCATTTATTAGGACTCGGAACTTATTTTACAGCAGGAGAAAAAGAAGTTCGAGCTTGGACATTTAAACGTGGCATGAAAGCACCACAAGCAGCTGGCATTATTCACTCAGACTTTGAGAAAGGCTTCATTCGTGCTGTAACCATGTCTTATGATGATTTAGTGAAATATGGAAGTGAAAAAGCAGTCAAAGAAGCAGGACGGCTGCGTGAAGAAGGAAAAGAATATATCGTTCAAGATGGCGATATTATGGAATTTAGATTTAATGTGTAAAGCATTGTAAACTAAATATAAACGAGGTTGGAAAAACTTTTCCAGCCCTTTTGGTCTTTTTAGAGGTAAAAAATGGTAAAGATGATTGTAGGTTTGGGAAATCCTGGAGAAAAATATTTTGAAACAAGACATAATGTCGGATTTATGCTAATTGACAAAATGTGTAAAGAACAAAATTTGAAGTTTACAACTGATAAAATTTTTCAAGCAGAAATAGCTTCTACATTTTTTAATGGTGAGAAAGTGTATTTTGTCAAACCAACGACCTTTATGAATGAGAGTGGAAAGGCTGTTCATGCTCTTTTATCTTATTATGGTCTAGATATTGAAGATTTAGTGGTTATCTATGATGACTTAGATATGGAAGTAGGAAAAATACGACTTAGAGCAAAAGGATCAGCTGGTGGTCACAATGGCATCAAATCAATTATAAAACATATAGGAACCCAAGAATTTAAACGAATTAAAATTGGTATTGGTCGTCCCGAAAATAATATAACCATTATTCACCATGTGTTAGGAAAATTTTCAAAAGGAGACTATGCTATAATTTTAAATATACTTGACAAAGTTGACAGTGCTGTAAATTATTATTTACATTCTAATAATTTTGAACAAACAATGCAACAATACAATGGATAAAAAGATGGATATTATTGAGTTATTTAATCAAAATAAACAAATAGTTGATTGGCAAAGAAATCTAAATAAATCAACTCGGCAGTTATTAATGGGTTTGTCATCTTCAACTAAGGCTATTACAATGGCCTCTTGTGTAGAGGAGAATCACAAAATTTTGATTTTAACGTCTACTTATAGTGAAGCAGAAAGACTTTCTAGTGATCTGATTGGCTTGGTGGGAGAAGAGAGGGTCTATACATTTCTTGCAGATGATACTCCGTTAGCTGAGTTTGTTTTTTCTTCTCAAGAAAAGATTTTTTCTCGTTTGGAAGCTCTAGATTTTTTATTAGATTCTCAACAATCAGGATTTTTGATAGTTAATGTGGCAGCTAGTCAACTATTTTTACCCAATCCTGTTAATTTCAATTCAGCTTATATTGATTTAAAAATAGGGCAAGAATATGAGTTGAAAGATTTGATTTCTCAATTGCTAAATTCAGGTTATAAGCAAGTATCACAAGTATTGAAACAAGGGGAGTTTAGTCTTCGTGGTGATATTTTAGATATTTTTGAGCGCTCTAGTCAAATGCCTTTTCGGGTTGAATTTTTTGGTGATGAAGTTGATGGTATTCGTCTATTTAATCCTGAAAATCAAATTTCTATTCAAAATGTAGAACATGTGCATATTCATCCTGCTACAGATATCATATTTACTAAAGCAGATTATAAAAGTGCACAGAAAAAAATAGAAAATCTTATAGAAAAAACTGTAGATTCAACTTCAAAATCTTATTTAGAGGAGATTTTAGCTAGTACAAAAGAACAAATTCAACATACTGATATTAGAAAATTATTGTCTTATTTTTATCAAAATGAATGGACAATTCTTGATTATCTTCCAAAACATAGCCCAATTTTCTTTGATGATTTTCAAAAAATTATGAATAGATATGCTCAGTTTCAATTAGAAACAGCAAATTTATTGACAGAAGATTTACAAACTAGTAAAGCGGTTGAAAATCAATCTTATTTTGTAGATGTTTATTCAATATTTAGAAAGTATAAACCAGCTACCTTCTTTTCCAATTTTCATAAAGGACTGGGAAATTTAAAATTTGATTCTCTTTATCAGTTCAATCAGTATCCTATGCAGGAATTTTTTAGTCAATTTCAGCTTTTGAAAGAAGAAATCAGTCGCTATAAAAAATCTAACTACACAGTTATTATACAATCAAATTCTTTATTGACTTTACAAAGTTTACATAAAAGTTTACAAGAATATGAAATTCCACTTGATTATGTTAATGATACTAAAATTCATAAACATGCTGTTCAATTAGTAGAAGGACGTTTAATTCAAGGATTTAATTTTGTAGACGAAAAAATTGTTTTAATCACTGAATATGATATTCTGCAAAAAAAAGTAAAACGAAAAGTTCGCAGGCAAAGTATTTCTAATGCTGAACGTTTGAAAAATTATAATGAGCTGGAAAAAGGAGATTATGTTGTTCATAACGTTCATGGAATTGGGCGATATTTAGGAATTGAGACGATTGAAATTTCAGGAATTCATCGTGATTATCTCACTATTCAATATCAAAATGCAGATCGTATTTCTATTCCTGTTGATCAGATTCATCTACTTTCTAAATATGTTGCGAGTGATGGTAAAGCGCCTAAGATCAATAAATTAAATGATGGACGTTTTCAAAAAACTAAACAGAGAGTACAACATCAAGTTGAAGACATTGCTGAGGATTTAATTAAACTTTACGCAGAGAGAAGTCAATTAAAGGGATTTGCGTTTTCTAGTGATGATTCTTATCAGCAAGAATTTGATAATGATTTTCCTTATGTAGAAACAGAAGATCAGTTGCGTTCTATAAAAGAAGTTAAAAAAGACATGGAAAGTGATCATCCTATGGACCGTCTTTTAGTTGGGGATGTTGGTTTTGGGAAGACGGAAGTAGCTATGAGAGCTGCTTTTAAAGCAGTAAATGATCATAAACAAGTGGCAATTTTAGTTCCCACTACGGTTTTAGCTCAACAGCACTATACGAACTTTAAGGACCGTTTTAACGATTTTCCTATCAACATTGAAGTATTAAGTCGTTTTAAAAGTAAATCAGAACAAAAAATAATTTTAAAAAAATTAAAAAAAGGGCAGGTGGATATTATTATTGGAACGCATCGTCTCCTGTCAAAAGATATTGTATTTGCTGATTTAGGACTCATTGTTATTGATGAGGAGCAACGTTTTGGAGTTAAGCATAAAGAAAAATTAAAAGAGTTGAAAACAAAAGTTGATGTTTTAACTTTGACGGCGACCCCTATTCCTCGTACACTCCATATGTCTATGTTAGGTATACGTGATTTATCAGTTATTGAAACTCCTCCAACAAATCGCTACCCAGTTCAAACTTATGTTTTAGAAAATAATGCAACAGTTATTCGAGATGCAGTTTTAAGAGAAATGGATCGAGGAGGACAGGTTTACTATCTTTACAATAAAGTTGACACAATGGAGCAAAAAGTTTCAGAATTGAAAGAATTGATTCCAGAAGCTTCTATTGGATATGTACATGGTCAAATGAGTGAAATTCTTCTTGAAAATACTTTACTTGATTTTATCAATGGGGAATATGATATTTTGGTGACAACGACTATTATTGAAACTGGTGTTGATATTCCTAATGTTAATACTCTTTTTATTGAAAATGCAGATCATATGGGATTGTCAACTTTATATCAATTAAGAGGGCGTATTGGTCGTAGTAATCGTATTGCTTATGCCTATCTCATGTATCGTCCAGACAAGGTTTTAACAGAAATTTCTGAAAAACGTTTGGAAACTATAAAAGGATTTACAGAATTAGGCTCTGGTTTTAAAATTGCTATGCGAGATTTATCTATTCGTGGTGCTGGAAATATTTTAGGAAGTTCACAATCTGGTTTTATTGATTCTGTTGGCTTTGAAATGTATTCTCAATTATTAGAAGAGGCTATTGCTAAAAAACAAGGTAAAGAAAAAAGAAGGCAAAAAGGAAATGCTGAAATTAATTTGCAGATTGATGCGTATCTTCCTAGCGATTACATTACTGATGAAAGGCAGAAAATTGAGATTTACAAACGTATTCGCGAGATTGACAATCGTGTAAATTATGAAGAATTACAGAATGAATTGATAGATCGTTTTGGAGAATATCCAGATGTTGTTGCCTTTTTATTAGAAATTGGCCTTGTAAAGTCTTATTTAGATCAAGCTTTTGTCCAGCTTGTTGAAAAAAAGCAACAATCTGTGATTGTTCGATTTGAAAAAGTTTCTCAACAGTTTTTCTTAACTCAAGATTATTTTGAAGCTCTTTCTGTTACAAATTTAAAAGCAAGAATTTCAGAAAATAAGGGATTGATTGAAGTTATATTTGATGTAAAAAATAAAAAAGATTATGAAATTTTAGAAGGACTTCTGCAGTTTTCAGAAAAGTTAGTAGAAATTAAAAATCAAAAGAAAGATTGCTAACTTTACAATTTTGTAAAGTTTCGCTTTCATCTATAATATTTTCTTAAAAAATGGTAAAATAATAAATTGAGGTAACTTTATGAGATTAGATAAATATTTAAAAGTATCCCGTATTATAAAACGTCGTCCTATTGCTAAAGAGGTGGCCGATAAGGGAAGAATTAAAGTAAATGGAATTTTAGCTAAAAGTTCAACAGATTTAAAAATCAATGATGAAATAGAGATTCGTTTTGGAAATAAAATTTTATTAGTTCGTGTTCTAGAAATGAAGGACAGTACTAAAAAAGAAGATGCCACTAAAATGTACGAAATTATAAAAGAAACAAAGGTAGAAGTAGATGGCTAGAAATATTGTTCAATTAAATAATCGCTATATACAAGATGAAAACCAACATCGCCGTTATTTAGAGCAAGAAAGAAGAAAAAAGAATCGCTTTATGGGTTGGGTGTTGATTTTAGTCATCTTATTGTTTATTTTACCGACATTTAATTTGGTTCAAAGCTATCGAAATTTATTAGAACGTCGAACACAATTGATGCATCTACAAAAGAGATACGAAGAAATAAGCAACGAAAAAGAATCTCAAAAAGCTTTTGCTAATAAATTAAAAGATGAAGAATATGCTGCTAAATATGCACGTGCTAAATATTATTATTCTAAACAAGGGGAATATATCTATACAATCCCAGGATTGTTGCCACAGTAAGGATGGAAAATTTATTAAAAACGATTGAACAATTTTTGGAGTTTTCTGATGAAAAATTAGAAGAATTATCCAGAAAAAATCAGACCTTAAAATTAGAAGAGACTAAAAAGGAAGGGGGAGAGCATGCGTAAGTTGCTATTTCTATTATTGTTGCCAGCATTTTTTACTGCAAAAGTAGTAGTGAGTACGGAACAAGATGTCGAATTGACTGCAAAGCAACAGTATGAAATTACTAGTACGATCTACAGTAACTACTACACGAATCTTCCAACCAATCCAAATGTTTATGAGCAAATTCCAACTTATACGTCCTTAAATTTAGAAAAAGTTGCTGGGAGTTTAACTCCGAATACATCAATTAAACTTTCTGACTTACAAGTCAATGAACAAGGACTCCCAGTTTTTAAACTCGCAAATGGACAATTCATTCCTGCCGATAAACGAATGATTTATGATGATATTGTCCAATCAAACACCAATGTTTCACAAACAATGTGGCTCAAACCGTCGTTTGTAGTTTACAATCAAGCTTTTGTAAATGGAACAAAGGAAATGAAGACGAATTTATTACCGTATCATCCAGTGAAAATTACTCAACTTGCTGAGACAACATCAGGAAAATATGCTTATGTTGAGGGTAAAGGTTGGATTGATGTGAAATATCTATCTGATACAGATAATCGTATGGATAAAGTTCAAGAAATTTTAACAAGCAAGTACAATAAAGTAGACTATTCTATCTATGTAAAACAACTAGATTCTGGGAAAACTGCTGGTATTAACCCAGACGTGGAAATGTATTCTGCTAGTGTAGCAAAACTTCCTATTCTTTATTACGCTCAGAAGCAATTAAATGAAGGAAAATACAAATCATCTTCTGGTTTAAAATATATTCCTGCTGTAAATGACTATTCAGGTGCTTATGATACAGAAGGTAGTGGAAGCATTTCTAAAAAATCAGATAATAAGTCCTACAGCGTTCAGGATTTGATAAACCATATTGCAAAAGAATCAGATAATGCAGCTACAAATATTTTAGGATATTATATTACTAATCAATCTGACAGCACTTATCAAGCAACAATTGAGCAAATTGCTGGGAAAAAATGGGATGTGGAAAAACGCGATGCTTCAGCAAGGATGGCAGGAAATGTGATGGAAGCTATCTATGAACAAAATGGGGACATTATCAATGCACTATCACAAACAAATTTTGATGAGCAACGTATTTCTAAAAATATAAATGTAAAAGTGGCTCATAAAATTGGGGATGCTTATGATTTTAAGCATGATGTTGCAATTGTTTATGCTAATTCTCCTTTTGTTCTGTCTATTTTTACAAATCATGCTGATTATGACATCATTTCTAAAATTGCAGATGATATTTATGAGGTTTTAAAATGATAGAACAACAATTTTTTCAAATGGTGCAAAAAAAAGGCTATTTCAGACATCATAGAAAAGTTTTACTTGCTATTTCTGGTGGACTAGATTCTATGACTTTGCTTGACTGGCTTTATAAATATCGCGAAAAACTAGAAATAGAAATTTTTCTTGCTCATATTAATCATGGAGTGAGAAAAGAATCTGATTTTGAGGAAGAAGAACTAAAAAAAATAGCAAAGAAACTTGGTGTAAGCATTTTTACATCAAGTTTTTCTGGACCATTCTCAGAACAAAAAGCACGTGACTTTCGGTATACTTTTTTCAAAAAAATTATGTTAGAAGAAAATTGCACAGCTTTGGTGACAGCACACCATGCTGATGACCAAGCAGAAACGATTTTTATGAGAATTCTTCGTGGCAGCCGTTTATTTCATATTTCAGGAATGAAAGAAAAACAAAAATTTGCAAATGGAGAATTGATAAGACCGTTGCTTTCTTTTCAAAAATCAAATTTCCCTCCTATTTTTCATTTTGAGGATTGGACAAATCAAGAGAACCATTATTTGCGCAATCGAATTCGAAATGAGTATTTTCCATTGTTAGAACAAGAAAATCCGCAGTTCAGGAAGCATTTAATAGAATTGGGAACAGAGATTTCTCAAATGCAAGATGCATTAGCATATTTAACTAAAAATATTGTAGCGACGAATCTGCAGGAATTTCAATCTCAACCTTACTCTGTGCAAAGTTTTTTGCTACAGGCTTATTTAAAGAAATTTCCTGATTTGCAGCTCAGTAAAGCACATTTTTCTGATATTTTAGCAATCTTGAACAAGCAATCTAATTATCAGCAACCACTTAAAGCGGGTTACGAACTCTATAAAAATTATGATTCCTTTGAGATTCGTAAAATCAGTCCACAGTCTGATTTAAAAGTGGATTCAATTTTGTTAAAATATAACGATATTGTGGAATATGGTCATTATCGCTTTTCTTTTGGAAAAGAACTTCATGGAAAAAACATCCAAGAAGTGTTTGTTTCACGTGAAACAGAAATTTTACTTCGACATAGAAAAGAACAAGATGAAATTATTTTGAATCAACACCATAAAAAGCTTCGTCGGTATTTTATTGATCAAAAAATTCCTATAGATCAAAGAAAAAATGCTATTGTTATTGAACAAAACGGGGAAATCTTAGCAATTGCTGGAATCGTAACATGTGATTTGAGTAAGAGTCAAAAAAATGATATAATGTATAACAAACTTTATATTCAAAATTTAGATAGGTAAAGAAGATGCTAGAACAAGATATTAAGAAAGTTTTGGTTTCACATGATGAGATCGTGGCAGCAGCACAAAATTTAGGAGCTCAATTAACTAGTGATTATGCAGGGAAAAATCCTATTTTTGTAGGAATTCTAAAAGGTTCCATTCCTTTTATGGCAGAGTTGATAAAGCATGTTGATACCCATATTGAAATGGATTTTATGTTAGTGTCAAGCTATCATGGTGGAACATCTAGTAGTGGTGTTATCAATATTATTAAAGATATTGATCAAGATATTGCTGGACGTCATATTCTTTTTGTCGAAGATATTATTGATACGGGAAAAACATTGAAAAGTCTGTGTGAATTATTTAGGGAGAAAAAAGCTGCGTCTGTTAAAATTGCTACACTTTTAGACAAGCCGGCAGGACGAAAAGTTGATATTGAAGCGGATTACACATGTTTTACAATTCCAAATGAATTTGTAGTTGGTTATGGTCTAGATTTTGATGAAAACTATCGAAATCTACCATATGTAGGGGTTTTAAAAGAAGAAGTTTATACAAAATAAAAAGGTATATTGATAGATAGATGAAAAATAAACAAAATAATGGTTTTATAAAAAATCCTTTCCTATATATTTTAATCATTGTTGTTGTTATTACAGGTTTTCAGTATTTTTCAGCTGGAAGTTCTGTAGGTCGCAGTCAACAAATTAACTATACTGAGTTAGTTAAAGAAATTAGAAATGGAAATGTAAAGGATATTAGCTATCAGCCAAATGGTAGTGTTATTGAAGTTGCAGGTACTTATAAGAAAGAAAAGAAGGTAAAGGATAATAGTGGTATTCAGTTTTTTACTCCTTCTTCTACCTCTGTAAGCCGCTTTACTAGTGTTATTCTACCTTCAGACTTAACGGTAGCTGAATTACAAAAATTAGCTTCAGATAAAGGAACTGAAATCACCATTAAACGTGAAAGTTCAAGTGGTGTTTGGATTCAAGTGCTGACAACTCTGGTGCCATTTGCCATCTTTGCTTTCTTCCTGTTCTCTATGATGAATCAAGGTGGAGGCGGTGGAGCGCGTGGAGCCATGAGCTTTGGACGTAATAAAGCGCGTGCGACAAACAAAGAAGATATAAAAGTACGTTTTTCTGATGTAGCAGGTGCGGAAGAAGAAAAACAAGAATTAGTTGAAGTTGTTGAATTTTTAAAAGATCCTAAACGTTATACAAAACTAGGGGCTCGTATACCAGCTGGTGTTCTTCTTGAAGGTCCTCCAGGAACTGGTAAAACCCTTCTTGCTAAAGCTGTTGCTGGAGAAGCAGGTGTTCCATTCTTTAGTATTTCAGGTTCAGATTTCGTTGAAATGTTTGTCGGTGTCGGTGCTAGCCGTGTTCGCTCTCTTTTTGAAGATGCAAAAAAAGCAGCCCCAGCGATTATTTTTATTGATGAAATTGATGCTGTTGGTCGTCAACGTGGAGTTGGACTTGGCGGAGGAAACGATGAACGCGAACAAACCCTTAATCAACTTCTGATTGAGATGGATGGTTTTGAAGGTAATGAAGGAATTATTGTTATTGCAGCAACAAACCGTAGTGATGTGCTAGATCCGGCGCTTCTGCGTCCTGGTCGATTTGACCGTAAAGTTCTTGTTGGGCAACCAGATGTAAAAGGTCGTGAAGCTATCCTTCGTGTTCATGCTAGAAATAAACCTCTTGCTGAAGATGTTGACTTAAAACTAGTTGCTCAACAAACGCCTGGTTTTGTTGGTGCTGATTTGGAAAATGTGTTAAATGAAGCGGCTCTTGTCGCAGCGCGTCGAAATAAAAAAGTTATTGATGCTTCCGATATAGATGAAGCAGAAGATCGTGTTATTGCAGGACCGTCTAAAAAAGATAAGACAGTTTCACAACGTGATCGGCAAATTGTCGCTTATCATGAGGCAGGACATACGATTGTTGGTCTTGTTTTATCAAATGCACGTGTCGTTCACAAGGTAACCATTGTACCTCGTGGTCGTGCAGGTGGATATATGATTGC